>Ga0209489_100088_pt1 | contig 124469 bp, 62 predicted proteins | sample SiratrowhiteBW_FD_187527 | JGI IMG/M metagenome (GOLD analysis project Ga0209489, IMG submission 187527) | Root nodule microbial communities of legume samples collected from California, USA - Siratro white BW (SPAdes) (version 2) | ecosystem: Host-associated > Plants > Roots > Nodule | place...
TATATATATATATATATATATATATATATATATATATATATATATATATATATATATTGTGTTAAAAACACGCTTATTTATGTAAATATTTGCTAAGTTTTTAATTAATCATTTAATATCTCTTATGAGATAAATTAAAAAAATATTATATTTACATGTTAAATTATTTCACTATAATTAAAACTTGATTTATAAGTGTTAATAATTTTTAAGTTATAATATTATTGTATATTGTATTATTCAAATAATATGATATATTACAAAAATTTTAATTTCTTATATCATTATTTCATTCTAACTTTTAATTTAAAACAAAAATAGTAGATACGATGATTAGATAATGCAAGTCCTAATGAGTTGGTAGGTTAAAAATATCAACTCATCCCACCAAATTAGTGGTAAATTAGTGGGTTGGTCCACTTAATTGGTCCGCTTTGTCATCTTTATAGATTGTATTATTTGGTTTGTAGAATAATTAAACCTAGATGGAGAGGCTCGACTTCAAAATTGTATGTGGAGCTTTCGCTTATATATAGAGCTTCTACAGTTAAAGTTGTTGTACACAACCTCATAAAAAAAATAAAAAAAATGACTAAATTGGCTGTTGACTTCTCCACTTATCTTAGTCTTAGCAGGTCTTATAACCTCGACAAGTATTCCCTTTTGAATAAATTCCCTTGGGCTTATAGAAACCAAAAATGGACTTGTATTTAGGGTTATGATTCTTTCATCTTGCAAAGACTAACTAGTCAAAGGCATAGTGTATAATGAATTGATATGAGAGGATGTAGCAACAATGACAGTGACAATGATGGGACCCATCAGGTATATTGTAGTTGAATCCTAAAAAAGGGTCATGAGTGTTGATATTTGTTCTCTAAAAGTTACTTTATTATTCAGGAGGTCTACACTATATGCATGCCTAGAAATGTAGATTGTATCACAATAAAGAATTGTTCGATGTATGAGACCATCTATTCACTTGTAGCTATACATATGTAGTTATTTATCATTTTTATCTAAGAGAGAAATAAGGAACATAAGAAAAGTGAGAACAAATATCATAGAAATGGGTTAAATAATATGAAACTAAGTATCATGTCTATATAAAGTTTCCATTATATTTTAGACAGACAAGTATAAATTATTTTTGTAGTTACTAGTCGAGATAAATAAGATTCATATAATATTATTTTATCTTATCGTAAATTCTCAAGATAACACCTCCAAGTACAAAATAATTTAAACTTGAGTTACATATTATTAGTTCTCCTTTTCCTAATTTAGAATTTAAACACACACACTTACACTCATAAGATCCATACCATATTATTTTATCTTACTAAATTTATTTTTTCTCATTTAAATTTCTAAGGTAACACCTCTAACTACAAAATAATTTAAACTTGAATAAACATGCACACATGTTATAGCCATAAAATATATAATAATTTAATAAAAAATAAAAATAATTTAAAATGATAAATATCTCCTATCCTTTACCTTAGTAACATATAGATTGATGGAATACGAGATGATGGAATACGGTCCAACCCAAATTGATAGTATAGTTTAGATTTTAATTTGGTATATGTGTTTGGTCTTTTTGGTATTCTAATTTTTGTTGTTGGATTTAATTTTTAGTAAATAATAGAAGATTCACCTATGACCTACATGGAAGGTGAAATAGAAAACATTTGGCTTGCTAAAGTGAAGGTGGGTCCACTTCAAAAAATAAAGTAGAAATAAAGCTACGTGGGCACCAATGAAGATAAAGGAGTCCTTTGGTTTTCCAATATGAAGGTAGGACCCACTTTAATCTACAAAGAGAGAAGAAAAGTACGTGGGGTTGCACCATACATCAATGAATGTGGGATCACTCTAATAAAGGCTATTGAGATGCACTTTTGAACCTACTATATTTTGCACTTAGGATTACCATTAATTATCAAATTCAAATCATGAATGCTCTTGGAAACAACTAAGCATGCAACCCATGCATTAATAGACATAAGCTTTCCCTTGGAATAAGCAACATAAGGAAGGTCCCAATATTTTAATAAAAATGCACCCAACCAATTATCAAAGACAGATAATTCAAGGGGTGTTGCATGGAAAGTTTCTCTTTTAAAAGTGGCGTCAACCATGGAGCCTATGACACGTGGCAGCAACTGAGTGGAAAGTAAGGAGGTGTGCTAGGGTTAGAGGAAGATTACTTCTTATGCTAGGTTTAGTGAAGTTTCTATCATAATCTTTTCTTCCTACTCTTCTTCTATAAATACATATATAGGCACCATGTAAAATAAGCTTGATTTACCTTAATGGAATGCTGCAGAATTATCAGCATACTATTAAGTTTCTAATTGAGTTTCTTCTCTAAAAAGATCGAGACCCACTCTTGAAGGTTGGCTCAACCTTCTTCAAGTTGCCTTTCATCACCTAGTTCACCATCCTTTGAAGCTTCCACCGTAAGCTTCCTACACAATCTTCCTTTTCACGTTTTCTTTTCCATGTCCATTGCTTTTGCAGGCTTGAAGAGTTCTTCCATTAGTTTTGATAGGTACAAACGCTTCATTCTACATCATAACTCATAGTAGAACAAACAAGAAGCCACAAGCATAAAAAAGCTCCTCTATCATAGATGGCTCCTCTATCATAGATGATGCACTTAGATTAGATCAAGAGTCTTCAAATATTCTTACTATCTTCTCTCTCTCACTTTGTATTTATAGGCACTTATCATGATTATTACTTCGTTTGCTTACAATTGATCAATCTGGTTTCAATTGTTGCAGGTTTCAAAGTTCAATTTGTTATAGATAGATGCATTTAAAGAGGGTATATAATCGAGTTAGTTTTCTATTAATAAAAACAACTATAGTACTGTTATACAGTGATTACAAAGTATTAACATTTTAATATAGCATGACTTTCACATAAGTCTAAGTTCTTTTCTTTTCATTCAAAAATATTTATTTATCTTTGTTATATCTTGATTGTGTTTTAATGATGGATAAAATATAACATTCAATAAATTTATCAACTAAAAAGTGCAAGAAAATATATACTCATATTAAAACTGTTATGACAATAAATTAAAAAATATATATAATTCAATGGTAATAATTCAGATGTTAATATCATTTCAAGCAAATTATTTATCATATGAATTAGGTGTAAAATTTCCTAATTGCTTTTAAAAAATAGTTTAGTCCCTATGTTATATTCTACATATTATTTTCATGTATAAAAGAAAATTAAAATATATTTAAGTGAAATAAAACCTTGAATAATTTATTATGTTATAAGATGATAAATAAGAATTGAATAGCGATTTGCCTGAGCTGTTGTTAAACATTAATTAAGCTTGGAAAGAGAAAAAAAAGCATTCATGGATTTAATTTATACATAAAATAAATAGGTAAAAGAAATTTATAAATAAATTAATTTTTTTATATGTTATAAGAAAAAAGGTTGATGATGATAATATCTATGAACAAGTCTCTTTTAAGATTTTAATTTGTGAGAAAGAATATTGTTGTGTTCATAACTATCTAGAAGAGTGTACTCAAATTTGTTGGAGAAACACGGGAAGATCTCACAAGAATGAGAATTAAGCCAAAACCTACATAAGGGAATGACACCACCTTCAACCCAAAATCTTAAGGCATTGGGTTTTCTACTCAATGTGGGACTTAGACTCACACTCGGATACCTAACAATCTCCTTCTTCCACATTGGTACACTCTCCCTAAATACGACTACCTCACGAACACTCCTTGTACTCGACTCTAATACCATTTGTTGGGAAAATCCATGGGAATGAGATCTCAACACCGGAGATATCTCACCGGAGAGAATGTGAGACTTAGACTCAACACCGGAGAGATCTCACAAGAATGAGAACTGAGTCAAAACCCACATAAGGGAATGACACTTACCTTCAACCCAAAACCTTAAGGCATTGGATTTGTGGGTCTTTCTTATATGTTGCTCAACAATCTCATTTTTACTCAATGTGAGACTTAGACTCACACTTGAATACCTAACAAATCTTCCTCAGGCATTTTCTTTTCACATTGCATCTTATCAAGCTGTAACTTATTTAAGAAAGAGAAATTTTAAAAAATGAACTTTGAAAAATCTTCTCTTAACCAAACATTGTCCTTTAGAAAACTTGTTTCATAATATATCTGTCAAACATTAAACTTTGTTTATCAAATGAAAATTTGCATACAGTTTTCAAAAATTTTAAATACACAATTCAATCCTCTCTTCTTGTGTATTTGACTTATTTTCTTTTAAACACTTCTTTCAATTGATGAAGGCAAAGAAGGAGATATTTGTGTTTTTCATGTGTCTTAAAGTTGTACTAGATAAAGTAAAAAATATATTACTAAAATGGTTGTCATCATTAAATAGGGGGAGATTTGACAACATGTATGAACTACATGAAATGTATTTGATGATTCCTAACCAGTTGATTATGACATATGAAATTGATGAAGAATTTGAATGAATTTAAATTTTTTTGATAAAGAATAAAAGATAAACACTCCACAATTGAAATGTGTTTTCAATAATGATCTTAAGCTATTAAACCCTTTCTACAAGTTCTCCAAGTCAAGATCAATTGAAATGTGTTTTCAATAATGATCAATAATGATCTTAAGCTATTAAACCCTTTCTATAAGTTCTCTTTGCCTTGATTGCATCATATGATAATTGGATAACTTTTTGAAGAAGTATCAACCCTCTCTGGTTACAAGTTATGTTTTAATCTATTAAAATATTTAATATCTTAAAATGTTTTTTATTTTGTTGGAAAAAATCTAAGAAACATTTTAATTAATCAATCAAATGTTGAATTAATTAATTAAAATCAATTAAAGCCCAAAACTGAATATTTGGCTATGTTTCAATAAATTAAAACTAGTTTTTTTTATCTAATTAAGAGCATTTAAATCAAATTTTTTTAAGTTGTTATGTTTTAATTAATTAAAATGATAAACTAATTAATTAAAATATCATTTAAAAGTGATTTTATCGTATTAAAATGTTAGTTTAACATATTGAAATTCTAATAATTTTCTTCTAAACTTTGTTTTAATCAATTAAAGTGATTTCAATATATTAAAACTCTCAAGTTCAAAAATTTTATATCTCTTTATTTTCAAACTCAAATTGTACAAAATAAATTATATTGTTTATGAAATATTTTTGCTTATTGAGAGAGACTAAGATTTTAGTAAAACATATATTTTTAAAGTCATTTTATTTGAATTTTGTGATTAATAACATGGTATAAGAAGAGCATTTAAGTGACCGCCTGAGTTTATAGTTATTATATTATTTTTTATTTTTTTTCGGGTAATTTCCTTCTTGAGTTGATTTTTTTTAAGGTCGTGTACTTGAATAGGGTTTTCAAGTTGTTCTTGTCATAGGGTGTCACAAAAGATTGAACTAAGTCTTGTAAGATTCAAAACTATAGTTCTTGGAGCTCTACTCTTTCTTTTCCTGAGTGTTTGTAAAACTTAAAAATAATAGTAGACAAGCTTCGTTGAAGTGACTTAGCAATTGGATGTAGATCTAATTATAAAATGAAATAGTATAAATCTTGGTATGTTTTTTTTTTTTTTTATTTCTATCTTTTTTACTTGATATATTGTTGATTGTCTTGTTATTTTGAACTTATTATTTTTTACACATATAACTTGATCCCCTAATATCTTGTTTAAGAAATTTGATAAAACTTTTACTCTTCATTTTCGAAAATTGATAAAAGTTTAATTCACCTCCTTCTAAACTCAATCCTATAATTTTAGTTTTAACATAAGGAAGTATTATTGATATACGATCAAACATTTTGTATCTCTAAAATAATTTGAGTCATCATATTCAAGAATATTTGTTGAAGTTATATAATTCAATGTAAGGTTTGAGATAAAAATCTAAAATGAGATACGGGGATATGTCAAGATAAGATGGTTTAAAAATACATGGTGATGAATACATGAACTAGACATGATAAAGGATCAAGAAAGAAATTCAAGAATAAGATAAAAATTTTATTTTTTTTATCCTACAAAAATATTTACAAAACTAACTAGTATAAATTTTAATATTCTATACACTCTAAACAAGTATAGTATCTTTTATTAAAGCTTCGTCTTTTTAAATTTTCTTAGTCATAGATTTTGTCGTAAATTTAATACCTTCTTTGGTAAATATTCATCCATCACATGGTTTAAAAGAGTAAGATAGATTTAATGAGTGACTTTGATTGCATTTTGTTTTAAAGAAAATAATAAAAATAAAATAAGTAAAAAAAAGAAAAAAAAGAAGAAAAAAAATAATAAAAGAAAAAATAATGAATAATAAAAGAGTATTAGTAATAAAAATATATATATAAAAAAAGAATAATAAAAATCAAAATAATATATAATATGGAAATATAAAAGAAAGGAATTTAAAAAAGAGAGAGAAGAGAAAAGGTGCAGGTAAGAAAGAAAAGGTTTGGAAATTATGGGGACACATGGCAGGTTAAGTGTGGTTTTTTTTTGGCACTTGTGTGTTCATGTGTACATGGCTGGCAGTTAAGTGGGTTCGTTACATTGAAGAAGAAAAAAAAAAGCCATTATGACTTTCAAGGGAAATGATTCTGTTTTAATATAAACCAAACGTCGTTTCCATGGATATATATAAAGGCACTGTGAAGCATAACGGTTTTTGGCTGGTAACAGTTTTCACGGTAGAGTTTCGAGAAGAGTTGGGAAATTTAGAGAGAGAGTGTTCATCGGAGAAGGAGAAACTAATCGGTGTGTTCATCGGAGGAGGAAGAAACTAATCGGTGCTGGAAGATTGTTTCGTTTCATCAAGTAAGTAGTCATTCTTCTTTTTTTTCGTTTGAACGTGTATTATTTTGCGTCGTGCATCCTTACTTCCATTTCTTGTGCACTGTTCACGGTTCGTCATTTTACTGGTATAGAAATTGTAAGGTTGTGTTTTGCATTGCTTTGATATTCTCTGCTTATAGAACCTTTAGAAAACGCATAGGTTAGAATTGTGGTTATCAATTTAATTTACAATATTAATATCGTTGATTCTGATGAGGTGATGAACGTTCTGAAATCATCACCGAAAAACTTCTAACCTTCTCGATTAGAATGGTTTTAACCAGATTTTGAATCCGAAAATGTTATTAAGCCAAAAAAACTTAAACGTGAAAGGATCTTAGCCTGAAAATCGTAAACGGGACGTTTATCATGAAGAACCAAAGAAGTTATTATGGTTGAGGAAGGGAGATTTGAGGTTGATAAAAAAGGAAAGATTGGGGATGAGGTCGAAGACTTTTGGACTGCACTATCAAATAGACTATTCTCCTTTATGTGCATTTCATATTTTCTTCCACTTGTAGTTGTTAGGTAATGCTTGTTCAATGTGTGGAAGAGCTTGTTGCTTTATTCCATTTTCTGCTTAAACAACAACTACCATAACACGACGAAAGACGCCGTTGTTCGGACACTTTGAAAGGCCAACTTGATTATTGGTAAATAGAGGGGAAGGTGGGGATAATAATGTGCAGGTCCTTTAGAAAATAGATGGAAGGTGAGCAATTGTAAGCTAGGTTATTGAGAAAATAAAAGATGGAAGGAAAATGTAGTGTGGGTTGTGCCGGTGCAGTAACTGAAGTGAGCAGGAGGAGAGGAAGCTAATGGTGTCTCAATCGTGATGAATTATGAGAACATCCTATCTTTCCCACTCTCTACAATTAATAATCTTGTTGCTTATTAATTTTGTTTTTAAAAATGATGCTGCCAAAAAAAATTGTAAAAATTCAACATTTTCAATAATGATTGACTCTTATAGATATTTTGGGTTACAATTGTATGTTATCGTGACAAAAATGATTTTAGTATAATTCCATAATTGTTGATAAAAGACCAACAAAAGAATACGAAAATTGGGTCAGTCGGTGACATCGCATTACACAAACTTAGAAGTCGTATATTTGATTTGGATGAAGATAATTTAACTACTACCATCTAAAAATGTTAAATATTGTTATTTATTTATATTTACAGATAATTTTTTTATTAAAAGAGATTATAAATTAAATGTAAGAGAGAAGGATGAGTGTAAAATGACAAGTTTCCATTTGATTTCTGTAAAATGATTTGATATCTCACAACTATCAATTTTTAAATTCTTTTTTTGTCTTGTATCTCCTCCAAAATGATTTTATTTCTCTCTAGTATAGTCTTCTTACGCTTGCAACTTTTGGGCACATCCTTTGGGAAAATATTATAACACTTAAGAAAATTGAAACTAGTTTAAGAACGCAAAGTCGGCGTTTTCCGTTACGAATACTTGTCGGGGGCATCATTGCGGTGTTGAGTGGGGACCCATTTTGGGGCATTGACTCAAAAAACCACTGTGGACTCTCAAAACACAAGTGTTGACGTTTTTAAAAAGCCTTCCTCGTATAAGTGTTTGATGTTTTCCCCCTTCCTGCGTAACGGCGTTATATGCCATCGTTTACCTATAAATAAAGCCTTCAACTTCCTTCTTCGCATTACATTCATTCAATTCAACAACCTTCTCTCTCTCTCTCTGAGATCAGCGACAATAACCCTGCCCTTTGCTTTATATTAATGGTTGCGTGAAGCAGAAGTTTGGAATAATAGTCGTTGTGTTCTCTACTCTCTAGCTCGCTACCTTCTTGGAGATTTGGTATTATTGCAAACTTGTCACGTTTCTAAGTCAGTGTTTCTCGAAATGGGGAAGAAAACAGACCATACAAATGTTTATGAAATCACTGCACATGAAATTGCACTGTATTCTTCATCAAGATCCTCTAGCCGAAGACCATATAATGCCCAGATACTGTTTTACTTCTCTTTAATGTTTTTGTGTTGTGTTGTTCACTGAGTTATTGGTTTTGTTAATGTTTTAGGGTTTGTTAATCTTTAATGTTTAATGGTTTTTCTTGAAATGTTGTTTTTTTTTTTCTTTTTTCTTTTCTTCTCTGTGTAGTGTAATTTCCGAAGCCCCACCATGCCTAAACCTGAGTCTTAAAAGACTCGAGTAAACCTTGTGTTGAGGTGTTATGGCCTTAACCATCCCAAACAAAGATTTATACCTTTAAACATACCCCAGCCGAACATCTAAAATCCAAGCCATTCCTTCTTCCGTCCCCGCCGTTTTTGCCGGACCTGTTAACGTTAGAAGCAACATGCGCCTGCCTCGTTACTCTAGTGAACTTGGCCTAAGTTAGGTTAGAAGGAACACTCCTGCGCCTGGAACCTACACCTGCGTCAGTACCTGCACTTGCATCGGTTAACGGTGAGAATGATCTTTCGAGAGTTGAGAACAAGGGAAGCAGTGTAGCAGCGCTCTCCAAGTTCCTTGATGCAAAGTTCCCTTTAGGAAAAAGACGCAATGGATAAAATGGGTTTCCGTGCTTAAGGATCATGGAACACTCGCCAGTACCCATGAGCCTATTGGAGAGTTTAGCTTGGTGTTGCAATATTCATGGTTGACCGTGCTGAAGTTCGAGTGTTTTATATTGGAGACTATCCACGTGAGGAATCAAAAACCCGAGGAGTTGGCAAAGTGTTTGAACATGCATGGGGATGGCAGAAGGCATAATATTCATGTGGTGGAGGAATTGCTTTTCAATAGTCTCGTTATTCTTGCTACGAAGGTATTAGTGTTTGTTAGGTATTGAGATATGCTACTTGATATTAGAAGTGGAATTATTCGAGATATGAGTTGGTGAAAGATTTGCAACGTCAAAATTTCTTAGTTTGGTTGACCTGAATATTACAAATGAGAATTTCAGTTTCCGCGGAGAGGCTTTGGTTTCCATTTCTGATATCTCTGTGCTGGAGATTGTAACAAGAGCATATGGAAGGCCAAATGGATATCAAAAGGGTGAACATGGGAGAGAAGGAAATGGTGTGACAGATGGAGATTAGGGTTGGAGCATGCACATGGTAGATTGGAGAAAGGTCAAGGAACTAAATTATGAAACTTCCAGGCTTCTATTCTAGATACTCCTATCATTCAAACTCATTTATTGTCGAATTAAGTAGTAATTATTACTTTTTTTTTCAAAACCAAAAGCTGTCAATGTGTTGATGTTAAGTTTGGATTATAATTTGTTGGAATGAATTTTAATAGAATTAGTTTTGTATAATTAAATGGGGCCAAAACACATTAAAAAGTCTCAATTTTATATTACATTAATAGAAATTCTTGCATTTAGTTTGTCAAATCAACAAGACATGTAAGGTAAGGAGGTTCATGAACTTGGGAGGGTTTTTCTCGTAGGTAAATGGAGTTAGGATGCTGTCATGTTCCACCTGTGGACGAGTATTAGTGATACTATTAGTACACAGCGATGTATTTTCCTTCCATGCCCCTCGACTTTCTAAGAGTCGAAAATTAGGCATGTTATCGAAGTCATATATGCACTGATCAGGCCACACTTGACAGGTGCGATCATGCTAGCACGAATGTACCGGATCCGATCAGAACTCCGCAGTTAGGTGTGCTTGGGTGAGAGTACTTCTAGAATGGGTGAATCCTCCTGAGAAGTCCTTGTATTACACCTTTTTTTTTTTTGCGTGCCTCTTTTCAGTGCTTTTTTCTTTTTCTGCTCGCCGAGACAATCAAATCTATAAGTACCATCACTTTTCCTACAACACTCCAGATGACTAAATAGAAAATTATTCCCTTGGTCTTCAAACTACAGACTCCTAAGTTCCGTTCTTGGCCCCACAACTTGCCAAGTTTCGGAAAATAGGCACTTTATCGAAGCCACATATTTACTGATCAGGCCACACTTGACATGTGCGATCACACCAGCACCAATGCATCAGATCCCATCAAAACTCCGCAGTTAAGCGTGCTTGGGCTAGAGTAGTTACTAGGATGGGTAATTCCTCCTGGGAAGTTCTCGTGTTGCACCTCTATTTTACGTGTCTCTTTTTAGTGTTTTTTTCTCTTTTTGCTCGCCGAGACAATCAAATCTATAAGTACCATCACTTCCCCTACAACACTCCAAATGACTAAATAAAAAACCATTCAATTGGTCTTCAAACTACTGACTCCTCCATTCTGTTCTGTGCCCCTCGACTTTCGAAGTTTCAAAAATTAGGCCCGTTACTAAAGCCATATATGCACTGATCAGACCACACTTGACAAGTGCGGTCATGCCATCACGAATGCTCTTGATCCCATCAAAATTCCGCAGTTAAGCGTGCTTGGGAGAGAGTAGTACTAGGATAGGTGATTCTTCCTGGGAAGTCCTCGTGTTGCACCCTTTTTTTGCATGTCTCTTTTCAGTGTTTTTTTCTTTATCTGCTCGCCGAAAATCAAATCTATAAGTACCATCACTTCCCCTACAACACTCTAGATGACTAAATAGAAAACCATTCTCTTGGTCTTCAAACTACTGACTCCTCCGTTCCGTTCTGGGCCCCTCGACTTTCCAAGTGTCCAAAATTAGGCCCATTACCGAAGCCACATATTCACTGATTAGGCCACACTTGACAGGTGCGATCATACTAGCACCAACGCATCAGATCTCATTAGAACTCCGTAGTTAAGCGTGCTTGGGCGAGAGTAGTACTAGGATGGGTGATTCCTCCTGGGAATTCCTCGTGCTGCACCTCTTTTTTGTATGTCTCTTTTAAGTGTTTTTTCTCTTTCTGCTCGACGAGACAATCAAATCTAAAAGTACCATCACTTCCCCTACAACACTCCACATGACTAAATAGAAAATCATTCTCTTGGTCTTCAGACTACTGACTCCTCCATTCCGTTTTGGGAACCTCGACTTTCCAAGTATCAAAAATTACACCCGTTACCGAACCCATATATGCACTGATCAGGCCACACTTGACAGGTGCGATCATACCAGCAAGAATGCACCGGATCCCATCAGAACTCCACAGTTAAGCGTGCTTGAACGAGAGCAATATTAGGATGGGTGATTCCTCTAGGAAAGTCCTCGTGTTGCACCTCCTTTTTGTGTGTTTCTTTTCATTGTTTTTTACTTTTTCTGCTCGTCGAGACAATGAAATCTATAAGTACCATAACTTTCCCTACAACACTCCATATGACTAAGTAGAAAACCATTCTCTTGGTCTTCAAACTACTCACTCCTCAATTCCATTCTAGGCCCCATGACTTGTCAAGTGTCGGAATTAGGCCCGTTACCGAAGTCACATATTCACTGATCAGGCCACACTTGATAGGTGCGATCATACCAGCACTAATACACTGGATTCCATTAGAACTTCGTAGTTAAGCGTGCTTGGGCGAGAGTAGTACTAGGATGGGTGACCTCTTGGGAAGTCCTAGTGTTTCACCTCTTTTTTGCGTGTCTCTTTTCAGTGCTTTCATCTTTTTTTTTGCTCGACGAGACAATCAAATCTAAAAGTACCATCACTTCCCCTACAACACTCCATATGACTAAATAGAAAATTATTATCTTGGTCTTCAAACTACTCACTCCTTCGTTCCGTTCTCGGCCCCACGACTTCCCAAGTGTCGGAAAATAGGCCCGTTACCGAAGTCATATATGCACTGATTAGCACACACTTGACAGGTGTGATCATACCAGGACTAATGAACTGATCCCATCAGAACTCTACAGTTAAGCGTGCTTGGGTGAGAGTAGTACTAGGATGGGTACCTCCTAGGAAGTCCTCGTGTTGCATCTCTTTTTTGCGTGTCTCTTTTTAGTGTTTTTTTCTTTTTCTGCTTGCCGAGACAATTTTTTTACGTGTCACTTTTTAGTGCTTTTTTCTTTTTCTGCTTGCCGAGACAATCAAATCTAACAGTACCATCACTTCCCCTACAACACTCCATATGACTAAATAGAAAACTATTCTCTTGATCTTCAAACTACTCACTCCTCCATTCCGTTCTGGGCCCCATGACTTGCCAAGTGTCGAAAATTAGACCCGTTACTGAAGTCATATATACACTGATGAAGACACACTTGACAGGTGCGATCATACCACCACTAATGCACCGGATCCCATCAGAAATCCACAATTAAGCATGCTTGGGCGAGAGTAGTACTAGGATGGATGACCTCGTGGAAAGTCCTTATGTTGCACTTTTTTTTTACGTGTCTCTTTTTAGTGTTTTTTTCTTTTTCTGCTCGCCGAAACAATTAAATCTAAAAGTATCATCACTTCCCCTACAACATTCCAGATGACTAAAAAGAAAACTATTCTCTTGGTCTTCAAACTACTCACTCCTCTTTTCTAGGCCCCACAATTATAAGGATTATGTAATTTAATTTTCCATCAACTTTTCCACACTACCAACACACTTTACTTCTTAAATCTATTTGTGGTACTTTGACACCCAATAAATTTTTACAATTATTGTTTTACCTTTCATTCTCTCTCTTTCTTTATAAATACAAAATTTAATTTTATTTTCTTTATAAATACAAAATTTAATTTTATAATAACCATAATAGTAGATTGTTATATGATTGTTATGGGTTTCAAAACATTATTTTCCTAAATTTATTGAAACAAAAATTGTTTTTAAGAAAAAAATTGTTTTTTATTCTTATCATTTAAATTTTTATTTAAAATTCTGGTTCTGAAATTTTATGTTACATATGAAATATGTTATAAAATTCAAAATTTCTTATAAAATGTAAGCCATGATTTAAATATAAACCTTACCATGAAACGTCTATAATTATTAACTTTACGATGTTGTATAATATACCCACCTTTTAATTTCTACTATAGATCGCAATAAATTTTTTCCTGGATTTCAATAGTTTTTGGGTCCATATCATCTATAATTACCTTTAAGAAAAAAATAAATTAAAGTTAACTATATAAGTTTTCTTCGTTGAGTGTTGATACTATTAAAACTTAATAAAAAAGTTATTGATATCATTATGCTTAGATTTAGTAGAAACTATTGAAAATAAAATTGACTTTAAATGGTATTTTTGGTAATGTTTTCTATTATTACTCTTGCATCTTTTTACAATAAATTTTATTTTTTTATTTTGTTTTATTTAATTGAGAGTATAATTTTATATGATATGGTTCACGTGGTTAACCTAGCTAAGAAATTTATTCCTTAAAATATATATTTTAAAGCTTACTCAAATAATTTCTTATACAACCTAATCAATTGCTACAGTCACGTGTAACTCGTTCTAATACGTACGCAAATTAAGAAATGCGTGGTTGTTGTATCATCTAATGACTATTTAACACACTGCATTCAAGATTTGGGACCTATGCTAAGTATAATGATTAACTAGTACACTGTCACATAACTAATAATGACTCAAAATTATGCAGATATGATACCACATTAATTAATCTAACGATTATTTTTGTTTAATTTATCAAATCTAAATTATAATTAACAAGCTAAAACTCTTTACATTTCCCTAGTTGTTTTTTTACAATATTTTAACTAAGAATATTCAATAAAACCAAATTTATATCTTATGCAGCTAATTATGATAGTTTCTTCATATTATAGTCTATTCTGATAAATAACAGAAATAAAAACTATTTGGTGAGTGAGGTGTGTAGAATGATGACATTCAAAATTCAGCAAGTTTGCTTTTCCAAGCAACCAAAACAATCTCAGAAAGAGCTGAAAAATTGAAAAATCATGTACATCATGGGAAGAACTTTAGTCATATTCTTATTCTATTGAAGAAGTAGGAATCATAATCTAAATGATTCCTTGAAACTGATGTAACAAGAACCTTCATTCAAGGCAAAGACAATGTACAAAGCTAAACACTTATAGTTTCTAATTTCTAATCCACATACAGTTTCAAGCTTTACAAGCACAAAATTCTCTTTACCCTTTTTTTTACAACAAAATCTCTTCTGCTACCTAATAACTCTGCACTCTTTCTGATATCAGATACAAATGCAACACCAATTTGACTTTGTATCATATATAAAGTATATATACATGTACCTGTGTATGAAAAATATGGGCACCCAAAACCTATCTCTTGTTGTGTAAAGGGTTGGATCCTGTGGGCACTCTTCTCTTCTGAAACTGAAAGTGTCTACCTCTGGTGGTGGTTGGAGAGTTTGGCCATGGATGAAGATGTTGGGTTGAAGGAGAAAACTTGGTCCTAGTAATGGCATGAGATGTTGTGAGGAAGAGAAGAATGGTGAAGAGAAGGAGGAAGTGGCAGTGCTTCATGTTCACAGTTTACCTATTCTTGAGAGGGACAAAATGATGGGAATGCAAATTCGATGTGGGCTTTGGTGGTTGGTTTTATAGACATAGACATGTGAGACATGGTTGGTTTGGTTCTATATTTCTGTATGCCATATGTGGCGATATTTATGAAGCATTTATCAGTTTGTGTGAGCATTTGAGTACACTGTCATGGCCTCTCTGCCCTCTGATTGAGATCAAACGGTTAATGATGGGTATGTGCTTCAGGTGGAAAAATTGAAGAAAGAAATACCGTGGAGATAAAAGAAAATAATGAGACATGAATTGCACATAAGAAATTCATATCACCACTTGCAATTTAAAATCATAAGAAATTTATATCACTTACAATTTAAAATCTTAATAAAAATCTTAAGACATTAGATACAAATTTTTAATATGTTGTTTATCTTTTACAAACTTAGATTCACATTTGATATTACCAAACTTTCAGTATCATTTTTGACTTATATTGCATAAATCTTCTTTAGGAGATTCATTGACTTTCTTCTAAATTTAATATAGAGTATATAATGTTTTTCGAAAATAAATACACCAAACTACTTAAAAAAATAAGGTTATTATAGATAAGAAATAAAATATTCTTTTTCTAAAAAATAACTTTAAATGTAAAGGATTTACAATTTAGACATTTATCATTTCAAAGACAATATCTCTTAAACACTAAAAACTAAAAAAAATAATGAAAATGTTAAAAGCTTTTACACATAAAAGACTTGTTTATCATCATAAACTTTTATTTATGAACTTCATATAATATGGTTTTTGATTTTTTTTAATAAATTGTAACTTAGATAATATTTTACCACCTATAATATTATCACAGACCAAAAAGAAAGCATACTAAAATATCTAAGAAAGATTTGTTATGTTTAACTGAGTATATTTCTTAATTATAAAAACGAAAAATATATTTTATCTCTCGTAGTTGAAAAACTTAGTTAAATGTGAAAGCATTTTGCTATGTATTTTGACTTCTTGGGAGGACCAAAACATTGGTGCAATTAGTTTGCTTGCATGTTGTCATACGCTTTGAAGTGACTTAAAAGGCAAGTGAGTGCAAATCCATTTCATAGCCAGATTAAACTTTGAAAACTGCACTCAAAGAAATTGCAAAACGTTTCTCACATAATTATATTTACAAAATCTAGTTTACAAAAAATTAAAATAAAACAAAGAAAATAAAACTTCACCTGAGTTCTTTGCAGCTATTTTGGATATTTCTCTTGATTCATGTCCATAATAATAATAAAAAAATGTCAATTAATGCATTGACCAAATATCATAAGGTTCAACATACCCAACATCGAAAACCTCTAACGCTTCATCAGCTTTCATGCAGCATGTGATGTCAAAATCTATTTGGCCAACACAGTGAAAACCGAGATACTTGCCTAATAATAATAGGTTAATGGTTGAAGTTATTTTTTAAAACTTCAATTTTCAACTGACTCTAAAATTGAATTTTTAACAATTTTCAACCGTAATCAAAGACTCATTTATTTAGTAATAAAAGAAGTTTGATGTGAATTTTTTTATACGATTTTTAAACATGATTTAATTTAATTTAGTTGGTCAACAATATTACTAGAAATATTTATATAATTTTCTTTAGAAATAAAAGATAGTGTTAAGTTTTTAAACTTTTTTACTGTATTAAATGACTTGAGAATTATAAAATGTATGATAATTTTTATTTTAATTCAAGAAAGTTAGATTGATATTTTTCATGAGAATTTTTTTTTCAAAGCTTAGTTAAAAGTTACTTGTAGACATATTAGTTTGTAAAAGGTAAACAAAGAACATGTTATCTCATACATGATCGTTTTATTTGAGATTTTGTTGAAAAAGTATGAACTTTGTTATTTATTTTGATGTAATATAAATGAAAAAAAATTATTATTACTATAAATACGACATTTAACAACAGTTTAAAAATAATTTTCAACATGTCTTGAATAAAGATATCATTATAAGTTAAACGTTTATTATAAGTTATCTTAATGACAGTTAGACTCTTTGTACCGTTAAGAAGAGTTATAATGATGATAGGAAGTAAATTCTTTATTCTAACTTATTTTAACAATGACTTGTTTATATAAAGTTGTTGTCATAACATAAACTCTATATATGAATCATATATTTAGTTCTTATATGTGTTTATCAAGAATAGATAATAAATACTTCATTGGTTCTCATTATATCACGTTCTTTTATCTTCTCTTTATGTGTTTTTATTCATGTTGTACTAGATCATCTAGTACTCTTATTTCTTTTTTTCTACGTGAACTTCTTCATCTAATATAAACATTGACAAATATCTAAGGCACTTAACTTTGAGCATTCATATAGGATGACATATCTTTTCTATATTTCTTCCTTAATTTGTTTTATGTTTTCAAATTTATCTTGTTTGGGTTCATCTTTATGTGTTGGCTGCAAGCTTATAAGCTCTTCCATGGAGTTTTCCTCCAAATTTGACAAGTATATGAGTAGGTCAATAATAAATTGAAACAATAGGTTAGTTAAAAGGGAGTTTGAATAGAGTCTAATATTCTTTTTCCACAAGTAATAAATCGTAAATAGATTAATAGAATTTTTTTTTGTCGTCGACAAAAGAATATATTAAATGAAAGTACAAAAGAGATACTTCAAACTTTTTACAAAAAGATAACCCAAAGTAAAAAAAAAAAAAAAGTAAACCAACCAAGACCTTAGCTCCATCACTACATCACATATTATAGGTCCAAATTCATTCCCTGCCCATATATAATTACAAAACATGTAGCATATGTTACATTTGCTATTGAGACATAATAATCCATAGTACATAGCAATATGTTATATCAATGTTTAAAATATTATTAAGCATGATGCATTTCAATTTTGTCTTGGTCTTTTGTCCTCGACCACTTATGAGACTTAAAATTACACTACATATCTGTAATCCATAAGTGGGTGTCTCTAAAAGAAATAATCAAATTAGGGTTTTCAATTTAGTCTGATTATGGCATATGAGTACATCATATTATATATAAGATAAAAAGATTAGAACCTGGAATAGAAGAAGAGCTTTGATTCATCATCTTGTTGTTTCTGTCCTTTCCTGATTAATAATCTCTGCAAAGAATGAGAGAGAGAAGAGTGTGTACAAATTGTTCCCAAGGCCAGAAGCTTATACAGATAACTGTCTTCTTTATTCTTTAATAGGGTAGAATAAAGACCGACTTTGGGCAGTTGTAGGGACTCTTTTATATATTATTAATTAATAATGGGCTCAGCCCACCTATTATCAACTGACCTAATAAATATTCACATAATATAAACAATATTATTTTATGTAACCAAATAAATAATAACAATAAAATAAATAATAATAATAATGGCTACATAATATTTTGACAAATAAGTTAACCTAGAAAAATTACTAATTTATATATGTACACAAAATAATTAATCCAACAATCTCCCACTTGGACATCACAAATTAGATCACAATATTGAAAAATAATGACAACATAAATTAGATCACAATATTGAAAAATAATCTAGAACAAATCACAACATGTGACCACAATAAGATGCCAAAATATTACAACATTCATAAGCAAAAGATCCAAAATGAAATATGTAAGTTTCTTATCACTGCAGAAAATCACACTCGAAGGAGTGATGATATCATACAAAAATGAAACACCTACATTTCAGTGACCTTTATATAAATGTGAAATATACAATTATGTCCCAATCATCTGCCCAAGATGCTATATGAGATTAAAACAATCTCACCATAATAATAATTTGAGATTGGGTCCAAAATGTCTCAAAGTTATGCCATAACATCAATTGCGCAAATCATAATAAACAAAATATGGCAATACAAAATAGACAATTATATGTCTCAATCATCCGCCCAAGATGCTATATGAGATTAAAACAATCTCACCACAATAACAATTTGAGACTGGGTCCAAAATGTCTCAAAATTATGCCATACATTAATTGCACAAATCAGAATAAACAAAATATGGCAATACAAAATAGACAATTATATGTCTCAATCATCCGCCCAAGATGCTATATGAGAGTAAAACAATCTCACCACAATAACAATTTGAGACTGGGTCTAAAATGTCTCAAAATTATGTCATAAAATTAATTGTGCAAATCAGAATAAACGAAATATGACAATACAAAATAGACAATTATATGTCTCAATCATCCGCCCAAGATGCTATATGAGATTAAAACAATCTCACCACAATAACAATTTGAGACTGGGTCCAAAATGTCTCAAAATTATGCCAAATCAAAATAAACGAAACATGGCAATACAAAATACTTGTCGTCACAACAATAAATGATTATTGTTAATCATTTCAATAATACGACAATACAATAAATGAGGTTCAAAAGAGAAGTACATATCCAACAAAGAAAACTTCCACTAAACCAATACATCAAAACACCTCATTATACCTGGGTTACCTGTTCAACAAAGACTAAATCCCTTAGTTAAGTGATCTGCAATTATAAACTCTATGGAGATATGCTCAAGTATCGTCCAAGCACATTAACAACAAAAACAATATAAAGACGTGTGCAAACTTGAACATACATCAGAGTGTCAACAGCGGAAGCATAAGAAATTTGTGCAATATCACAATTATTATAAGGACACTGAGATTTAGAAAACTTTTCACCCAATCCTCATAATTAGTTTCGTTCAGCTTGATGAAGAAAACTATTTGCATAGGCAAAGCTGGAATAGAACGTATCAACAATAGCAAAATTAACCCACATATTTTGTTGAGCTTTCAATATCATATTCTTTTAAAGCTAATATCGAGAGGATACTGAAAACCTTAAGAATATAGTAAACCACTCATCAAGAATTACATTAAAAAAATAAAAAAAACAAACAAACCGAAGGGTAAGTTTATTATTAATATAAATCATAATGCAACAATAAGAACAATAATGTTCAACAATAGAATAATGCACTTAACATAAGTAAGATTAAAATTATGTAAGGCATCTAACAATATTCACAAAATTGATATTTCTTCACAATCTGTCCCACAAAGGCGAAGTCTCAATCATGAAAAATATCTAACAACACAAAATTGATATCTTATCACAATCTGTCCCGCGAAGGCGAGCTCTCAATCATGAAAAATATCTAACAATACAAAATTGATATCTTATCACAATCCGTCCCGCGAAGGCAAGCTCTCAATCGTGAAAATATCCAACAATACAAAATTGATATCTTATCACAATCCGTCCCGCGAAGGCAAGCTCTCAATCGTGAAAATATCCAACAATACAAAATTGATATCTTATCACAATCCGTCCCGCGAAGGCGAGCTCTCAATCATGAAAAATATCCAACAATAAAAAATTGATATCTTATCACAATTCGTCCCGCGAAGGCGAGCTCTCAATCATGAAAAATATCCAACAATAAAAAATTGATATCTTATCACAATTCGTCCCGCGAAGGCGAGCTCTCAATCATGAAAAATATCCAACAATAAAACAAAATTGATATCTTATCACAATCCGTCCTGCGAAGGTGAGCTCTCAATCATGAAAATTATCCAACAATAAAAATTGATATCTTATCACAATCCGTCCTGCGAAGGCGAGCTCTCAATCATGAAAAATATCCAACAATACGAAATTGATATCTTATCACAATCCGTCCCTCGAGGGCGAGCTCTCAATCATGAAAAATATCCAACAATATTACCAAAATACATCTACATTATAAATGTTCAATAAAATATATAATCAACCATAAACAAAGTGTCCAAGACATACTGTACAGACTCGTACTACTCATTATCAAAACATGAAACCTCATACAAACATATCAAATGGCATTAGCAGGTACTCAAGTAGCAACCCATGACTTAATAGTTAGATTCACCCTTTGTCAGTAATACCAGTAAAATATAAATTTCATGTATAAAATATAACCATAAACCCTAAAATATAAAATACATTGTGACTATAATATAAATTACAAGTACTAGTAGAACTCTGTATTTTCTATCTTTACTGATAAGAGGTTTCTAGTGCTAAGGGTTTAAATTTGAGAATATTCTCTTCGACTTTTCAATATCTAAATGATGGTAAGTGCAAGCAAGCACCACAACATATAAACAAAATATACAATCAAATAAGCCATAATCAAAATATTAAAAAATTGAATCACATGACAATACACTATAAAACCTCGAATAAAATGACAAAGCGCCACCTAAAGAATCATACTCATATAAAACAAAATTTAACAAGGATCACAGAAATAATGCAAGGCACACTTCAATCTTCTTTTCATATTTCATTGTTTGCAAATTTTATAATTTCCCTTTGATAGATTTCAATTATATACATTATCTTCACATTAGGGAAAATAAAAGTCACGACATCACAAAACACAAAGATAAAATAAATTGTGCTATAATAAAATTATATATTGCATTATTAAAAAAAATTATAATTTTTTTTTGAATTTAGGTTTCATCAAATTGGGAAAAAAAATATTGTTAATAGATCATTGTAAATTCAAACAGTACAAATTTGATTAGAAAAATCTCACAGCCATAACTAAAACTAAACCTGGCTCTGATACCAATTGAAAGAAATAATCAAATTAGGGTTTTCAATTTAGTCTGATTATGGCATATGAGTACATCATATTATATATAAGATAAAAAGATTAGAACCTAGAATAGAAGAAGAGTTTTGATTCATCATCTTGTTGTTTCTGTCCTTTCCTGATTAATAGTCTCTGCAAAGAATGAGAGAGAGAAGAGTGTGTACAAACTGTTCCCAAGGCCAGAAGCTTATACAGATAACTGTCTTCTTTATTCTTTAATAGGGTAGAATAAAGACTGACTCTGAGCAGTTGTAGGGACTCTTTTATATATTATTAATTAATAATGGACTCAGCCCACCTATTATTAGCTGACCCAATAAATATTCACATAATATAAACAATATTATTTTATGTAACCAAATAAATAATAACAATCAAATAAATAATAATAATAATGGCTACATCATATTTTGACAAATAAGTTAATCTAGAAAAATTACTAATTTATGTATGTACACAAAATAATTAATCCAACAGTCTCTATTGGTCTTCTACTACACACATGGAACACCCACCTTCTCACATCCTCACAGCTTTAACAACAATAAAGTTCAAACACTGACTATTCCATTTATAAGTAGAAATAGCCAGATTTCAAGCATATTATTAGATTAAAACACCGGTTAGAATAAGAAAAATATGCATTATTGTATTTTCCTATTATCCAAGTCAAAGTTTTAATTTGAACCATGGCGACCACCTCCACAGGATCACATTTGTTATTTCTAATGATAATATTATTCCTATGATTGCAAGTACACCAAATAATAGTCATCCACACTTGAGTATATAATTAACTTTTGTACTGCACCTCCCATGATCAAAACCCAAAACGTGCTCCTTAGCATTTTTGTTATCACTCCACTTCCAAATATTACTTGTAATATCACATGCAAAGAATAGGTGGCTTATATTTTCATCTTTTACATTGCACATAACATACCTTGTATTATTAAGTATCCCCTTTATCTATAATTTATCATATGTTGCCATCCTATCCTTCAAGACTTTCTAGGCACAAACCTGTGCAAAGGGCAATGCTTTTGTTTTCTAGAATTTTTTAAACACCTCCTCCTAATTTCCTCCCTTTTTATTCCTTATAACCTTCTTATAAGCTAATCTAACTAAGTATTTCGTATAGCCTTTAGCTCTCAAAACCCACTCATCCAACTTATCTTTTCTTATTGTGCATCCCAAAATTAATTGACAGAATTTTTATATTATTGTTTTCTCCCAATTAAACCAATTTCTTCTCTAAAAGAATTTCCACTCCCAAACTTCCATATTCCAAGCCCCCATTTCACCTACAAGTATATTTTTTTGGTTTGAGTTGGAGTGAATTTTGGAGAACTTTTCCTTCAATGGTTTATCATCCCAAAAACGAATTTTGTCTCTTGAGCCTATAATCCATGTGATATTTTCGTTAAACCAATTGTCTCTCTCCCCCTTACCACAAACATTTCTAATGTCTCTCCACCAAAGTGAGTCACTCACACTGCCATTGCTATTATTCAAGGTCCTCCATGTTTAATATTTTGATTGTATTATATCCCTCCATAGACCTTGTTCTTCCTTACTTAGCCTTCACTTCCACTTATCTAGTAGAGCCTTGTTAAAATCAAATAACTCCTTTATGCCTGGCCCTCCCATGTCTTTGCTTTTGCACACTGTTTTCCAGCTAACCCATGCTATCTTTTTCCCATCATGACCCCAACCCCAAAGAAATTTCCTTTGAATTGTATTGATTTCATTCAATACTTTTCTTGGAACCTTAAAAATAGACATGTAGAAATTAGGTATTAAAGAAAGAAACGAATTTATCAAACAAACTTTACCAGCTAAAGATATATATTTACCAGCGATAATATCGCATCGTACTAGACTATGTAATCTCTCATTTCTTTTATATGGATTACGTTATTCCAACATCAAGTCAAAAATATCCTTCCAATAACACCAAGTTTCTATAAATTTTCTTATTTTAAACTTTAAAACTTATACTTCATATATTAATTCATTATATAAACACTGAATATTTTTTAATTGAAAATTAAAAATAATTTCAGGAATTTGTGAACCAGAAGATTAAATTTTCCCAACTTTAGGAACAAAAAGGTATCTAAGCTAAAAACAAATGTTGAGAGAGAAAAGTTAAGCACAATCCAATTAAAAAAAAGGTAAAAGAAAAGACAATTTACCTTAAACTACTATGTGTAATCGTGAGTTTACTCAAAGAAGATTTGGAGAATTTAAGTTTTGCAATCTGAAAAAGACAAGTTGTAGAGGGTCAAAGCTTTGGCACTGTGAAAGAAGAATTTGAAAATCTAAGTTTGCACTGTCCGACACAAATGCAAACTATTTTTCAAACAGGTGTTGATGGTCATATGCATTTGTTTTCGCCGACTTTTGAGGACAGAACACGCTACGCGTTTATCGCATTACCTTTTTTACTGTTATTTTCCATTCTTTCTTACACATCAAATAAGATATTATGATGCTTATGTAAACCCTATTACTTTTTTCTGTCTCTGTTTTCAAATAAGCCCATTTTCATGGACTACTTAATAAAAATAAATAAATTTTTATTTATAATTTTATTTAAATAAATAATTATCTCAGTACAATAAGTATTAATTTTATTTGAATTTTATTTGTGTTTATTAAAGGAAAAAAATAAAATTAATATACGATTAATTTTGAAGAAACTTTCGTTTTTTATTCACTTTATAAATTTAAAATCTTTATTCATTCCTTTAAAATTAATAAAGACAATATATATATTCAATTATTTTAACCAATAACAAAATTCAAATAACAATAATAGAATTAAAGCTTTTGTATTAAAATTATATTTTTTTATCATATTTAAATCAAAATATATAAAAATTTATTGTATTGAAGTGACTGTTTATCTAATTTATTTTAATATTATATTTGTTAACTAATATTTGAATTTCTTTTACATTTATCTTTTGGTTGTTCTACATTTTGTCATCATAGTAATCAATAGATTTCCTATGATATAACGGTGTACCTTGCGAGTATAAGTCATAGAAAGAATTTGATAGATGTGATATCTCACTTCATAACAAATATAATACATGTTTTGAGTTAGTGGAAACATAGCCAATAGAAATGGTATAGATAAATAACATTATTGACTTAAACTAAATTTTTGAATTTATTAACATCTAATTTAAAAAATAATATTAAGTACTCAAAAGATTTGTGATTTTTTGAAAATATACAGATAGTGGATGATATTATCTTATGGTGACTATAATAATAAATTGTTGATCTAAATAATATTAGATTATTTTTTATTTAAGGTTAAATTTTAAAAACAAAGACTAATCTTGGAAGATGAACCAAATATTCTATAAAATTAGTCAACATAATTGGTGAATACTTTCCATCAAGATAGTTATAGAAAAATAGTACAACTTTATATGAGCAGTGTTATGCTACAAATTAATGGGTAGTTTCTTACTTAATTCAATGTATTAGTTTGATGGTTGTGACATTGAACGTTGAATCTATATTAAGATCTTAATGATAATCAAATGTGTGGTTGAATATATTAAGAATTGAATTTTGATAAAGAGAGAGTGATATAAGAGGGTAATGCTTTCTATCTCATGCTTGTCTTGGTCGGCATCATTTCATACAAGAAAGTTTGAAATGGCTTCACCAAATAATGAAACTTTTTCACACACACTCGTCTATGACCCTTTTATACTTCTTTCTTTGAGAGGCAATAGCACCCATTCAAGTTATTAATTAGGTTCGATTCTCACTTATACATTCATCATATTTTTAGTAGACAAAGGAAGACAAATAAACAAAGTAATTTGTTCATAGGTTTCGTTTTTATTTAGTCTCAATTTAGATGAGAAATTTCTGAACTGATCATGTATAATTTAAAATAATATTTCATTTTTTAAATTAAGCATGAAAAGAAAAAAAAAATATATATATATATATATATATATTTGTCTTATTCTTGCTATATACATCTTTGTTATTATCTTAAATCAAAAAATTCTTATAATTTATTAGCTAGTTATTATATATAGTTGTTGGTTTTATTTTATTTAGAAAAAAAAAATCTTTTCACTACATTCTTTTCATGTTCTTTTTCTCAAATTTTTTAATTCTTTAATATTTATAAAGTTCACTTAAATATTCAAAGTACTTTATCTCTTATTACAAGTTTAATTACACATTTTCTCTTTGTATAGTTTTGTTTGAATGATATTTTGTATTTTAAAAAATACAAATCCCAATTTCATGAAATCAAATAGTTTTTATAACACCTATTTAATTATTTCTAGTCATTTTTTATATTTTTATTTATTGTTTATTTTTTACACGAAAATGTTTGACTTTCAATATCAAATATTTAATTACATAAATCATTAGTCTATTAGGTACCATAAAAAATTTATCTTTTTATTTATATTTGACTCATGGTTTTTCAAACGAAGAACTTTTTGTTTAACTAATTTTACATAATCTCTTTTAACTCATTTGATATTTATCAAGTTTACTCAAATCTTCAATCCTCAATTTCATTAAATTAAATTGCTTTTGGACACGCATTTAATTATTTTACTTTTTTTTAATTTTTTTTTATTTCTTATCAATAACTCTTAATTTTTAATAGAATATTGTTTATGGTTTTACAGAACTCACTTTCTAATTGTTTTAATTTTTTGTTATACTCGTTATTGTTTTTGTTATGCCTTGCTTGGATTTTAGAGATTGTAATAGCTTTAATTTTTCTCAACCTTTACTCACAAGTGTAATCTTATTATGACAGTAGTGTTAGCATTTTGTTTATCCATCAATAGCAAATATATCAAGTTATAAATATATCCTTCTTTTTCAAAGGATTTGTGCACACACAGGACAATAAATGAAATTTATAATTAATTATAAATTATTTCTATTGGTTAAACTGATAAACAGGAGAAAATAAAATTGTATGAAAACAATTAAGTTAACTTTTGGTATTCTTAAGCACTTGGAATGCGAAAAGAAAAAAATTAAAAGTGATATAGAATGTTTTTGTTAAGGGTAGAATTTAGGGAACCTCGTTTTTATGCATAAAATAGTTACTTTCTTTTTAAATAAATGTCATTGTCAACTCACAATATCCAAATTCTAATTAATTTGTTGATCAATTAAATAAATAACTTGTTTTTGTCATAAGGGTCTTATTTTTATTCAGTTCTTTTATAAAAGATATTTTCCAATACTCAATAATCAAATATCATGCCATGAATAATCAAATAACAACAAGTATTAAGTACAAAAATAAACATTGAATGTAAAGACATTTATATGATTACCAATATTGATTACATGAAAATTGAAATGATTACATCTAATTCCAAAATAACCAATTGAGCTCCTCATTCTCACGAAGAGACTAAACAAAAAAAGAAAAGAAAAGAAAAAAATAAATAATAAAAGGAGTTGGTACACAAAAAGGAGAAAAAGAGAATCCCTCTAAACACTAGTCATCTTCCAATGCTACATTTTTATATCTCAAGTCCATTCTAGATGAAGTGAAATGCCTAATTGTAGCACAGAGACCTCTTTAAATAAGTAAAAGGTGTTTGGTTAGCCATGTCTCCCATACAATTCAATGCATTGGCTCACTGTTCAATCGGGTCAAATGGTGCCTGACCCAATTATTGACATCAACACTCAATTTTAACCTTTTATTTGTTCAATTTTGACCTTTTATTTATTCCTCCTGTATTCAAGTATTATTCTTCTTGACCCAAATGTCTTGTATTCATTTATTAGACTAAATTAATAGAGATTAGTGATATAATTTGATTAGAAAACTCAAATAACCAATTATTTATAAAAAATAAATAATTATTTATAAAGAGGATAAAAACATGAAATTTAACAAAGAAAAGTTTATCATATTACAAAAATTTATTAAAAATTATGGTGAAATTTCCATTATCATAAAAAATATTTCATTTACTACAATATAATAATTTGTTGTGATAATTTTTCTATGAACATGCATCATAAATTTTAGTTCAAAAGATAAAATGTATATTTATAAATTTTAATCATTATTAGTTTTCTGTTTGTCAAATTTGATTATGATGTATTAAAATGTTTATTAGTAAAAAAAAATTAAGGAAACATATAGAAAAATACTAGTATACTTATAACCGATAGCAATTTTATGGGGTGCCCTCAATTATAAATCAATATAACTGTTGAATTGACAAAATTATTTTATAAATATAGTATTAAAATATGAATTCATCATTTTTTTGTCAAACTTTAATAAAAGTTTATAAGAATAATCATTCGGAAATTATAATATTTTATATAAAATTATTGATCTATAAGATTTAATGAAAATTATATTAATGTAATTATATACATACATATAAAGATAGATATATATATATATATATATATATATATATATATATATATATATATATATATATATATATATATATATATATCCTTACTTAATCCATAAACTGTTATATTTTATTAGAATATAATATGAATTAATAGTTAAACACAAATACTAAATAAAGATATTTCAAATCAAATATATCATTTATTAATAATTAAATATTAATTGTATTTGCTAAATACTATTATCATAACCTTAAAGTAGAAAGAGAAGATGAATCGAAAGTGAAAGAAAAATTATTAGTATATTTGAATGATGTAGTAAAATATATTTCGTTGTAAATAATATATTTATAAAATAATTTACAAAATAATTTCTTAAAAATAATTTAATGTAAAAAATTAAAAAATGTAAGCTAAAGTTAAATCAAATTAAAATTAAAATTAAAAGTTATTATAAAATTTTAATAAATTAAAACAATTATATTTCACAAAAAAATATATTAAAAATAAATAAATAAATTTTACTTTATTTATGATTATTTTATTTTAATCATTTATTCATTTTAATATAAAAATATTAAATTTATTTTCTTAAATAACTTTAATAATTTTATTTTCACTATTCATTTTATTATAATAATAAACTATATTTAAAAATATTTAACTATTATATATTACATATCAATTTAAAAATATATAAATTAATTTAAAATTTAATTGATTAAAATTGTTTTTTCTTATGAGATTAATTACTAAATATTAAAACAATATTTTATTTAAATTTAAATTATTTTGTTTTTATTATATTATTTATTTTAATTATTTATGACCTTATGATAGGAAAACATAAAAAAAAATTATTATATTTATTCATACGTAATCAATTATTATTCGAAGGTTATGATATTAAATTATTTCAACTTTACAAATCTTCAACAAAAGTTAGATGTAAGAAAATATTTTATTTTTTATGATTCAAGATATTAAAAATTCAACTTTCTTCACTTTTTATCCTTATAAAAGAAAACACTCTCTAAGAATTTTCAGAGATCCAACCATGTACTTAAAAGATAAAAGAAATAGTAAGGATTTTAATTAGATTCAGCAGCTTAATGAATAAAATTGGTTGAAGTATTCAAAGAAAGGATAATGAAAAGGTGGGTGCAATGATGAAAATACTTCTTATCAACCTAAACGTAATTAATGCATGTCTAATAATTCAACATCCAACGGTGTCATATCATCAATTTCATATATATTTCTCATGGCTTCAGACATTCACAAACTATTATTCTTGTTTATGTAACCTACCATACTAACAAAACTTTCTTAATTTCAATAATTAATATTCTTCCACGTACAAAGATTTTCTTTCATTAATAATGATTTTTTCATACGTACCTTCTGTTTTCGAGAAGACCCTTCTCTACTATAAAATTGGGAGGAAAATGTGATTAGAGATAATGAAGAATCTCTTGAAGATGGAGAGAAAAAAAAATATCAAAGGGAATAATAATAAGTACAAAAAAGAAACATGATAAGAAAAAGACGAAGAAATAAAGAGAAAAATAGAAGGAAGATTTATTAAAGGGAGATTAAAAGAGAAAGAGGAAAGAAAAAGTCTTTTACAAATTATGAAATATTATAATATAATAAAAGCATATTTTATAAATTTTAGAAGACTTATGTTTGATATTTAGGATTTTTTTTTCTCACTTATAAAATAAAATTGATTTGTGAGTCTATTTGATTATCTTGAGAATGTAAAACTCTTGTTTTAATTTTTATCTAGAAGAATTTCGTAATAAATTCTTGTACTTATTCTTCAATGGATTGATTTATATTTTGATCAGTTGAAGAAAAGTCAAAATGATTTTTAGTAAATGTTTCAGAATTTTAAAAAGTGAAGATGACGTTTGAATAAAGTTTTAACTTATTTAAATTACTTAACATTCATTTCAATCATTAAAATCTTTGATTTAAATTGTTTAATATTCATTAAAATTATTTAAAACCTTTTGGAAACGGATGTTAGAAACAAATCAGACTTAGCTAAACTATGGTGGATTCATTTTCAAAATATTTTTAAAAGATTTATCCTTTTTCCAAGTTATCCAAAAATTATTTTAATTTGAAAAATCGAATGCTTTGAGAATTAAGATTAATAAAATATTAATAAATTATAAAATAAAGAAAATAAAAGAAGAAAAAGATTACACAAACAAATTATACTAATTTAAATCATAAAATAAATACAAGATAACAAATAATATAAGATCAACTCCTGAACAAACTTAAGATATATCTTCTATTCTTAGAACATCACAAGAAGATATTAACTCAATCAATCTCATCACATAAAAGAATATACATTAGAAACACTCAAAAAATTTAGAAAAAAACGTATAAAAAATTTCACAACATAAGCAATTCATAAGACAGTTTTAGTGACATAACACAACCTTTTGAACTTGTAATATTGAAAGCATTATTTAATAATTGAAAATAATTCAAACAATCTCAATGAATTCACTTGGGAAAGTAATATTTAATGTACAAAAAAGAGTGAAACCAAAGTTCTCTTCATAAATAGAGTTCAGAAGATGCTAACTAAAAAAATTATTCAAATTCATTTAATTAATTATTTTAAGTTGGTAATCAATTATTCTTAGTGAAATCTGAAACACAATTGAAATACTTTTTGTTTTAATCAATTATGACACTTGTTGATTACTTAAAACCTTAATAGATTAACATAATCATAAAACACTTTTAACATGCTTTTAACTTTTCAAACCAATTTTTTTTTTATTAATTTTAATATAATTTTAATCCAATTAACAAAATTATTAATTAATAATTGATTATCCTATTATAAAACATCTCAAGACCAATTAAATGATTCGTTAACATAGTGATAAAACTCTTTTCACATGTTTTTAACTTTTCAAACCAAATTTTCATTTGATTAATATTTGGTTATGTGCTGAACTCTCAAACATATCCGAAGAAAGTTAAAACACTCAATACATTTTCAAATATCATCAACGTCATCAAAACAACTTCTCACTTAACATTTTTCTTCAAGTCATACATCCTAGACCTCGAGATTACGCAATTACAAGTCCAAACACATGTTCTTCTTCATATCTTCTTATTATGTTCTTCTTCGTATCTTTTTATCACAAGGTCAAGCACATGATCTTCATTAAAGCACATCCACAGGTTGAAGACACCAAATCACCTAAGTCAAGATCAACAAGGTTGATACCACTTTGTTTAACAAAACTGGAGCTACCACCAGGAACAACATGATGTTTTTCATGTCTCATTATTAAAGCAACATCATGGTGCACAACAATGTATCTAAGGACCTTCCATTATAAGGAAGACGAGACCTCCAGCCAAAACCATTGGCAGTTTTGGATAGAAGAACGAAGAGAAAGGCCAATAGAGCTATTACATAACATACAAATCCTAAAGATGCAGTTTGGCAATTCCAAATCTTAATTGGAATTCTACAAGGCCTTCTGCGCAAATCCTTTTAATAAGGGGATAACTCTAATACCTAATGTAATAACAATTTCTAAACAGGATTTATAATTATGTTGTTTAGTTAATTCTGGTTTTATGTTGAAACCATAACTATATATAGGTATTGTTGTATGTTTTTAGAGAATAATGAAAAGGTTATGTTTTATGTATCCTCTACAATCTTCATTTGAAACTGTGAGCGAGTGAGGGTGTGATGTTTCAGTTGTGAGTGATTTCATAGTAGAGAGTGAATTAGTGTATGTATTCTTTGCCGTGAAGAGAAGCACTATAAGGGAAAGAGAGTATCATATCACTTTCAATTTTAACATAAACTCTGACCTGAGGAGTAAAAATGTACAAAATCCTGAATGCTACATCCATTTTACACGCATCATCTGCTTCACCAATTGTGTTTCCTAAAATTGGTCCAAAACTTATGATTGTAAATACAAAACAATTGATCTGGTAGCATCCTATCTTCCTGACATTAGATTCACAAGATTTTGATTTTCATAGAAGGAACCAACATCCCACTCGTCTGTAGTTGAAGAAAGTGTCATCAGTGCAACCACAATAGATCTCATACTTGGACGTAGTTGGGGACTGTCTTGTGTACATGCTTTGGCTAGTTGTGCCATCTGCAAGCCCAAATAGTGACCATACCTTGGTTGATTAATGTTGAAATCATGGAAACAAACGTTCAAAGGGTTTACTCTAACAAATTTCTTACCTTGCGGACAGAATCAATTGGGTAGTTATCCCCAAGCCTTGGATCAACTAGTTTGCAGAGATCTTCAGTGGGATCTGGCTGACCAAGAACTCCTTCAAACTGCATGACATAGTAAAATTGAGAAAGTTAATTTCATAATTTAGATTGATGAAGAAGCATGATGATGATTTTCTTAACATTAGCAATGACTACAATAATAAAAAAACCTTTGGAGAAATCAACACTGACCAGAGCTACTAGGCCCTTTGAGTCGGTATCAGAATCGTTTGTCTTGACAATTGCTTCCTTAGCAGAAATAAGTTCATAGAGAACAACTCCAAAAGCATACACGTCTACTTTGGGAGAAACATCCCCATATTGAGCATACCTTCAGACAAAAGCCATGGTAATCAAAGGGTTGTGAGATAATGAAGAGAGAGTGAAGGGTTGTAAATTAACATGTATTAAGGGACATTATTCTTATGTAACCACTAAATGTTTGAAGGGTCATTGAAATTATGACGACTTAAATAATAGCCATAATCAAGTGAAATTTAGAGGGAGGTCAAACAACATAGACACGAGCCAACCCTACAGAAGGAATTAACCCACCTTTAACCAAAAATCTTAAGGCATTGGATTTATAGGTCTTCTTTCTTATATATTGCTCAACTAGACTCACACTTGGATATCTAACAAGGAGATCATGTTTTTCTGTTTTGGAAACTTAAATAAAATAGTTGCAACCGCAATGGTTGAAAATAAAACTAGCATGTGAACTTGGAAAAGTAAATTTTCAATATGAACATCAACACTCTAATGTTAAATGAACACTATCATACTCCGGTGGCATGTATCCAAATGTTCCAACTAGGCGACCCGTGGGAAGTGATGAACTTCCAACTTCTGTAAGTTTGGTTAATCCAAAATCAGCAACCTGCATATATGAGCATTTTATGAGCTCCCATAGTGATCCAAATAATAAAAGTAGATAAGATCTCAAAAGATTCAACCTTGCCCCGGAAGTTTTTGTCTATTAATATATTTGCTGACTTTATGTCACGATGAATATATACAGGCACTGTATGCTCGTGAATATACTCAAGACCTCTCGCAGAATCCAAAGCAATCTGCACACGAGTAGGCCATGGCAGTGGTTCTCTACTACCTAAATAATTAAACACACCATTATCAATTCACTGTCAACTTGGAACAATTTCAACACATCAAAGGTAAAATAAAAACTAAGCTAAGGGTCATGCAACCTGAACCACGTAGATGTTGACTTAGGTTTCCATTTTCAATGTATTCATAGACAAGGAAAAGAGAGCCCTCGATACTATACCCAATCAACCGCACCTGCATAGTGATTATGAGTTTAAGCCATTCCCTAAAGCAGATGTAAGAATTTATGTATAATAAAGCATGCCCAGTATCTTTGTGTATATTACAAACAGAAAACATTTAAGTGGAAATAATCAAGAATGTAAAAGAAGTTCTTTCAGCAATATATGTTTAGCTTAGTAACATAGGACCAAATGATTAATCAAACCAGAACTCATTTGTCAACAAAGATAACTGTTTAGCCTTGTATATTGGTTTCATCATCTTATGTGTACAAGCTTAATTGAACTTTTAGATTTCAAGCCCAATCCACTCACAACATATAAACAAAATTTTAAATTGAAAGCTAATGCTAGATCCCATCAATAAAATCACTTGCAATCCTCCCAGAATAACTCTCCACCTGCTGATATGCAATTCAATTGGAATACAGTAGTAATACTTAAAATGCTTAAAGTTTTAAAGGATTAGTACCAGGTTTAAATGATGAACACGTGTCAAGACTTTCAATTCAGCAAGAAATTCTTTTGATGCCTGCATATCCATCTTCTTGATTGCAGCTTTCTGCATGGACAAAATTCATCAGCTTATATAATGAGTATATTGATTCAAAACAAACAAGAAGAATGGCTCTTAAGAACAAATATACTCGGTTCCATCATGTAGCATTATAAAGCATTATATAAAGAAATAATATAACTTTGTTCAATGACTTAAATGTATCATGCTGCAATTAAAAACAAAGGAAATACATAATAAATATTATGCAATAGTTGCAAATTTCAAGCAAGGAAGTATAAACTAATTTGGTAAACTGAGAAAACAGTATGATAACAATTGATCAAATAGTTTAGTTGTTCAAGTCTCTTAATAAATCACTATAAAAAATTCAAAGAAGATGTCAATAAGAAAACAATGCATCTCAAAATACCAAACATCAAAAAGTGGCATTCACTTAACCTAAAAATTTGAACTTGGGCCTAACTCAATCCCAAAACCGAGCCTATAGAGTCAAGGTTACCCCTACTTATATACAATAATCAGGCACAATCTCTAGATAATGTGGGACTTGAATTTTTCATAATAATACACCCCTTTGCGTGTAATACTATATTGGAGCATGGATAATATGGTAGGTGGCCCAATAAAGGATTCAGGATAGACCATGCATTGTAATCTTCAGTCCCAATATGGCAAGAAAAATATACTGATCCCAATTGTGATCAATCATTAATTATCAAACTTTTCAGCCACTCTTTTCTTTTCATTCATTGTTTTGGTCATATCGTATAATAGCTCACCATATTAGAAAAAATGTCACATGGTATCTATAAAGTTATTCAATCTTCTATTTCAATTTATCCTCATTCGACTGACAATCAGTTAAGAAATACAAAACACCATAAACAATTATGAAAAACCCCTAAAAGAAATATCAAAGTGAAACTGAAGAAAAGCTTCCAATAATTGGCAGTTACAAATGTGATTACTAACCTCTCCCCTCAGCTCCGCATAATAGACTGAGCCAAAACCTCCTTGACCAATTTTATTAGCCAAACTAAAGTTATCTGTGGCAGTTGCCAGTTCATCATATGTGAATTCCACCGATTTGTCCACTTTTATGCCTGTGATGGGGGCAGGACCACCAGGTCCTGAAGTTTCATTCGCACTACTACGAGAAGTTTCATCTGAAAAATAAAGCACCAAATATTTTAGAACATGCAAGAGCTAGAGGCACTGAATGATGGACAGGGCTCCAACAAGAGCAAAAAAGTAGGATTATGTAAGGTTGTTGCTGATATTGTTGTGCAAGTCAAGAGCAAGAGGGTCACGGTATCTGTTTTGAAATTTAAAAGAAACCATTTAGAACAATTATAGCACTCAACTCATTTATATAGATGCACATAAGCTCATTAAGTGGAAGAAAAAATCCAGATTCTTTATTATTTTAAGACTCATTATATTTCACGCTATTTTTTACTAACAAACTAAAAAACACTGATGGAAACAAATGTTCCAAGTGATATGGTCAAACAGTTAACTTTTTCTACAAGGATTTTAATACAACTGAGATATGTAATCTACAGATAAAGGGAAAAGAGGTTATTTCAGTTAGATCTTAATATGCAGTAGGACTGTGGTAGAACTGGTAATTCAGTTGTACTTTTCAGCATTGTATTATTGAGTAAAGGGTTAGATAGAGGGAGGTGCTGCAAGGAGAATAAGTAGAAAGAGCAATACCCTTTCCATCTTGAGCAAAGAGTGCTCTAGAATCTCGTGGAAGTTCGTCCTTCTGTATCTTTTTCCGGAATCTTTTAAAATATATAAAAACTCCTAATAACAGAAGAACTGCCACAACTCCAACAGCTATTCCAGCAATAGCCCCACCAGCAAGACCTGCTTAAATAGAAGCAAAAATGAGCCAACATACGTCATCATCCTTCTGATTTTAGTATATACCAGCCATATGCTTAATAAGAATATCAAACAGAAACATCGCATAACCAATTTTTTGAGAAGAAAGTCAAACCTCCTGAACTGCAGAAAAAAATGAAAAAACAGTCATTGGCTATGGTAATTTGTTGGAGATTGAACAGTAATGCAATCAGGAGTAGATTGCAAACAAAGTAGTATTACCTGGACGCCAAAAACACATAGCTACCATTTTGATCTGTCAAAGAAATGAAAAGAAAGAAGTTAGTGGTATATATTGAAATTTTTAGTTTATTGAAAAATATCCAAAAGATATATATATATATAAGTTTGTTAGGCATCCAAAAGCTAGAGTGAATTTTAACTACACGTTCCACTAGCTGAAATAGTTACTGTTTCAGTAATAGATGCTTCATTCAGGTTATCAGACAAAATCTGTTACAACCCTTTACTAAATAGAAAGTCAGAGACCTCTAATTTTATTTCTAACTTCCAAGGATAAGCAAAAAGAAAGAATATCAACATCTTGGCATGTGCCTAAACCCTATGTGAATAATAAGTAGACAATATTTCCTCTAGTGTAAACGCGTAGCAAAGTCAATCTGTGAGGAAACACCGAGTCAAAACTAAGTTACTGTTGGAAAGTCAACTTAATTGCAACCTCAAGGGCCACTCCTAACCCACCTAGTTTGGCTTCTTTTAGGGTTGCCTTAATTGCAACCTCAAGGGTAATGATTTTTTTTTTCCATATCTTCTAAAAGAAATTACTTATGTTTCATAAAACTTGGGCAGTCTTCATCTAGAAAGTTGATTTGTGGAGTCCAGTCAAGCCCTAAATATCAATTTCTAAAATGGTACTAGAGTTTATCCTAAATTCATGGTTGGATTCACTAGCATTTTCCACACTTTAGCTAGAAGTCCAAAGTATGAGGAGAAGTGTCAAAAAGTTGCCTAAATTGTAATCACCCTTAGCCCATCTTAGTTGCAGCCTTTTAGGGGTTGCCTTAATTGCATTCTCAAGGATGGTGGTTATTCCCACATCAATTAGAGATATGGTTTAAAAAGGTGTTATAAAACTTGGGTAGCCTTCAACTTCAAAACCGATTTGTGGGGTTGAATTACACCCTATTAGACAAATTTCTGAGAGTTACAACACCACTTGAACAAACATGGAAACTAATTCAATAACCAAGCAAGGTTTTATATGCCTATTCCCAACAGTAGTGTAGCTGCAACATCAAGTAAGTCTTTGTAACCATTATTGCATCAGCAATTCTAGCTGCATTAATCAGCAAATTTGAACAATTTCAATACTGCAACTACAATTAAAACATTGCCAAGTACAGAGAACCGATGAATCCATATCAGAACACCAAAACAAATCAGAACAAAGAGCCTTTTCCCAGCAACCAAGTCACCAAACAAGGTCCGCGTCCGAACTATCATGCACACAAAACCACCATCGGAGCATACTCCATCTCTAATAAACTATCCAAACCCTCAAAACTAGAACCAAAGTTATCAATTCCCTTGACACATACACAACAACTTCAATAACCAAATGCATAACCCCGCCCAAAATCCACAAATTTTGCCAATATCAACGATCACAACCATATCAGATTAAAGGCAACACAATAAAGCATCCAAAACTAACACACAAAAATCAAACCCAAGCTAGTTACAAAACCTAACAAAACGTATTAAAATACAGCCTACTGCCACAACATCAAGGTTTTAGGGGTCTCTACAGCCCCATTTGCAACCACTTCAGCTCCATTAACATATTGAAACTGGCAACATTTCCATATATAAATCTCGAATGATCATAATTAAGGTGACTCACTCTGAAAGTTCTAGCATGAAGTCCCTAGCATCTTCGAACTAAAACAACCAACATATTTAGTGCAAACTAAATTAGGTATTCTTTTAAAACCATTTTCTTACGAGGGAACATCCACCTTTTTGAAACATCTCTGGGAAAACCTGGTTGGTCACTTTTGCAGAATCTCCCTCCAACCCACTCACAATGTTCGAAACCGAAACCTCGCACTCGGAACACATGTCGGTAATTCGCTCATGCCCAAGTGAAAAATAGAATAAACAAAAATCTACCCTTTAAAGAAAAGAAGAACAAAGAAAAAAAAAACGGACCTTTTCCGGGAATATAAACTAGTCCGCTTCCCTGGTTGAAATTGACGCTAGGATTGTACCTCTGCAGCAACCCCGAGTCAAGGCTCACAGCAGAAGCCACCGAGCCGAGAGTCTCCCCGGTTCTAAGAGGGTAGGTGATGAACAACCCGTAATCAGAAACATCACTGTTCCCACAAGAGCAATTGACCGTCACGTTGAGCGTGGCGGTGTCGGGTATGTTATCGGGTGGGTAGCTGTTGAAGCTTCTGAGCCAGGCAACATCGGTGAGGTTGGAGTAGACGGTCCTGGCGACATACTCGTAGGAGTCGCGCGACTGAACCTCGTAGTGGAAGATGTGGGCGAGAAACTGGCCGTCGATGCAGTCGCAGGGGAAGGGGACGTTGACCCTTGTGGCGGCGGGGACAAAGTCCTTGTTGGGGATGGTGTCCTTGTTGTAGAGGACTATGTCGTCGGGGGAGGTGAGAAGGGAGGAGGACATGATCTGGGAGATGTAGGTGAGGTTGGAGTTCTGCCACATGTAGTAGGACCCCAGTGCCAGAGGGCAACCCTGCTTGCACGCCGATTCTGCTGTCAACACCAGAGAGAACAGCAGAAGAAAACACAACACAGGTTCCATTGGAACAAAGAGAAACAAAGTTGTGTTAATGTTTTTGTTGTTGTTTTTGTTTTTGTTTTGGGTGAGGTTGAAGAAAGTGGGTTGAGTTGACCAGGTGAAAGGTTTGAACGAGGACTCATTGGGTATATTATATTGAACAATGATGAGCGACAGCAGACAGTTGCCGTGTGGGTTCTGGACTTTTATGGAAAGCCAAACGGTTAACGTTAATTTTCGGCGGCTACTGTTTTTCTGTTGAGTTTTTTTATTAATACTACTTTCACTGTGGTTAAATCGTTCAGACTTGAATTACACGACATGACTTTGAAAAAACATGGCTTTAAGTAGATTAATTAATTTTTTGTTTCATCAAAAATTGAAAATACAAACCGGTTTTAACGGATGGTAAATACAGTCTCCAGACTTACTTTGTTATGGAGATTAGATAGTTTATCAAATAACATATAGTAAGAAACAGCAATATAAAGCTTTCAGATTAATTTATCTATGACTTTTAAGGTACATTAAGCTTCTCTTTTACAATAAGTACATAAATTATATCTGATTTCAATAAATATACAAATTATTAATAGTTTTTTTCTCAATCTCCTTTTGAGAGTAAAATCTTAAATATTCTTTGTCGTCATTTGTGAATACAAACACATAAAAGGTGTTTGTGAAGGTTATTCTCCTAGAACTGGTAAATAGTTTATGGATTACTTTAAAATGAAAAGTACAAAATTATCATACTCCGACAAAAAAACAAGATAAAAAAAGATAATATGAACTCTATTCAAAAATTGTAAGTAGTAGACAAATCAAATTTTGTTATTATTTATGTGTCTTATAATGGTTTGGTTTTTATATTCATATCTTTTATGAATGTGTTTTGTATAATTTTCTGATATTTTCTTGATAATTATGATAATGTGATCCTTGACACCTATTGTAAAATTATTCTCATTGTACTTGTCATATATATATATATATATATATATATATATTTATTTTATAAATGTATATAAATTGTATAATTAATCAGCAGAACAGAGACATTAGATATAAAAGTCAATATAAGAAAATTTATTCATATTTATTGTCATAAAATTTTTAATTAAGGATAATCTAGTGTTTTAGACTTAATTAGATTGTTTAAGTTATAAAAAAATTTCCATTTTTTACGATGATAAATATTTAAATTTTCTAACTGATTATCTAGATAATAACAATTAACAAATCATTCAATTAGACATTAAGACAGGTATGCATGTAGCAAGGATCAAAGATTTATAGTGTATGCAACACATACATAAAATGCAAGATATTAGAGTACAAAAATACAAGATATAACACATAAGAGCATAAAATGATGTATAATGTAGAAAATACAAGTCAGTATGGGTTTTTAACGCTATTTGAGCTGAAGAATCCATGCTTGAATTTTTTTTTTCTCATTGTTTCTGTAGGGCATCTCAAACCATAGCTTGAAGTCCATGATGATGGCAGTTGGAGGTGCAACACTAGCAAGTATACTTGGTATAAGAATAGAAACTTAAGACCCAAAAGGTGGTGGTTCTTGTGAGGTTAAAGCTCTCTTATTGTATTAATTACAATAGCTTTTCTTTAGCTTTGGCCTTAACTTCTACCTTAACTTTAGCAATTGCATGTTTGTGTTCTTGTTTCAGCTTCTTTTTTTCCTCTTTGGCCAAAAGTTTAAGATGTATTGAAGTTGTTATCTTTTCATCAAGCTTTGGTAGTATCTTTATAAAAGTTTATTTCATGAAGGTTAAAAAACCACTTCACAGCCTCTCCTTTGAGATGTGGTATAACTTCTTCCAAACAACAACATTTGGGTCTTGAAAAAGAGAATGTAGTGATGTTAATTTTTTTGCATGTGCAAATAAGAAGGATGTAGAGATCCTCTATGGCAACATCAAAATTTTAAACATTTAGTGATTTGGATTAGGATGACAACTTGTAAGAATCAAAATACATTTTTTTAATTTCAAGCATTTAAAGCTTCTAATTCAATGAGTCCTCTTAAATGTCTTACCATAAAAAATTGACCTTAGTCATAAGACACATAGGAGAAGGTTGGACAAGTTAGGTTGGGCATGACATGCACCTTCAGCTTTTAAGATTGATGGAATGAATAAAAGCTGAATTTGTTCAGCCAAAATGTTGTAGATACGGAGAATTCTAAGAAATTTGAAAAATTTATTGAGGAAAAGCTAAATTCGCTCAACGAAATTATTTTTGTGGCTAATTCTTGTAATGCAGATGAATTTGTTGAGTAAAAGAAGAATTTGCTCAGTCTTGTAAAGGTTGATGATTTTAGTTATTCAAGAGTTGATGAATCCATTTAGGGAAACCTAAATTCACTCAACGAAAATTGTATACAAGGCACTCAAAATAAAATTCTAAAAATTAAGTAATCTATTTTATCATCACATTCTTCTAAAAAGGAGAACTCATTAAGTATATTTTGGATGAATATGACAAAAATATTACATAAATAATGATCATATTCTAAAAGCTTATATACAAAGACAAAAACAAAGAGACTAAAACATCAAGACACGAGACTATACTAAACTTTCTTATGATATAGCTTCTTATTCTAAGTTTTGTGTAACCAATTCTTTAATAAATGTGTACTAAAAATCTTGTATTCTTCACTTTATAAAACTCTCTAAATTTTAGAAACATATTTCATATTATCTCTTTAAAGGTATTCTTTTTTTAAATTTATCTTGTGTGATTGTAGTTCGAAGTTATAAAAAGTATTTAAGCTTTTAACATCAAGAGTATTTAAGCTCTTAACGTTAAGAGAGGAGGTTGAGAGAAATAACTAAGAGTCATTTTTGTATTTTATAATCAAAATTTATTAGTAGAACTTTTTAAGAATTTCTTAAATGAAAATTAAACATAATGTAAGAGTTAAGAGTGAACCAATATAAAGTATTATATTGTGTTTTAATTTTATAAAAATATATAATAATTTAAAAAAAAAAAGAGGATTCTATTCAAACTCTCCTAGTAAAGCTTGCAATAAAAAAAAAGAAATTTACATGAAAAATTTACAAAGATAACACATAATTTAAAATTGTCTCACATACCATTAATAATTTAAAAAATATTATTACAAAACAAAAATACTATATTCAGTTGTAATTATAAAAGATTTTTTCAATTAAAAGTACTAATTATTTACTTATTTAGATACGATCATTGTAGAAGTATTTTTTATTGTAAAATTATAAAACAATATTATATAAATTATATAATTTATACAATAAAATTTATAAAATTAAATAAATTATAATAAGTTATATAAATAATAAAAATATCAAATAAAAACTATACAAAATTATTAAATAAAATATAGAATTATATAATTTATATATTCCTGGTTATTAAACTCTAAGGTTAACTCGTAAATCCTTATGAGTTTTCTGAGTCCAATGTTGAGTCATGAGTGAACTTAGGTGTAGATTCATTTTTTAGTAAACTTGGACTAGACTGGGATAAACTCGGTGAACTTAGTACAAACTCACAAGTTAGAGTTCAAATGAATCACACATGGATTATTTCTTTTAAGTGATTTCTTTTAAGTCATTAGACTTGACATTCATTAGATGGTCTCTTGAACTTATGTTTTCAAGATCATTGATTTTCTTAAATATTGTAATTTTGATCTACTAGAAGTAATTGAAACTGGGCTTCCTTCCCTGCTTGATGCCTCTAGAAAAATTTTACCAAGAAATAATTGGTTTGATAATATTTGGTATCAGAGCCAAGGTGAATTCGATTCTTAGTGAGACACTTGTTTAAGGAAATATTGTTTCGAGTTACAAAATTGTCCTGAGACGTAGGTCAGGTGGGCCGAGTCATAATCAAAAAGTTCGATTCCTAATGAAAGAATTGTTAAGAGAGAAATTATTACAGATGACATCAATTGTCTTATAACGTAGGTCGGGTGGACCAATTCACAATCAAATTGTGAAGCTTAGACTATTACACCTTTAAGTAAAAAAAAAAAAAAGTTATGTCCTAACTATTTGTTATAATTTTTGAGTAATGGTAAACATTTGATCCAATAATTTTATATTTCATACTTACACATTCATCTTTCAGATTTAATGACCGTCTTCCTTGTCATAACTCTCTTCTCCCCACCTTGGTCCACTTTAGCCTTCTACCATCATCATTATCACCTCATATTTTACCCTTCATACCAATGTATCATCTCACCTTCTGGCCTTCATACCATGTATCATCTCACCTTCTGTTGCCTTATGTCACCTAGTCTTCTTTAGCCTCACCTTGTCATCGTTGACCTCACCGTTGTGTTTGACTCATTCATATTATTTCGAGGCAATTTCTTTCTGCAGGATACAAATTACTTCCTACACTAAATAAATTATAATATACCAAAAATGTCTTTTTTATTTTTATTTTAAAATTTAAATATTGAATAATTTTTCTTCTCTCTCATACTATAATATAGATTTTTGTTTTTTTAATCAATTATTTTATTTTATTTTTTATTAGTTTATTAAAATAGATATTTTATTATTATTATTATATTTACAATTTAAAATCAAATAATAATATAGTTAACTTTAAAAATTCAGTTGAAACACATTATTTTTAATATTTCAATAGTTTATTTTTTTAACTTTAAAATATAATTAAAATATAAAATATGTATATTAAAAAAATTTATTTATATATTACTAAAGATAATATAATTTTAAAAATGTAAAAATAAATATATTGAATGATGAAAATTATATTAGTAGAGAAAATATGTCATTATTGTTAAATAGAGATTGTACACCTATGTATGTTATCATATAATAAAACTATTTAATTTAATAAAAAATAAATAAAATTATCTTATTAAAACTTACAGTATAAACTAAGGGTTATATCTGTTGCCTATAAAGATGTACATATTATAAAGATGTAAATTGTAAATTTAATATTCATAATAATTAAATTTGATTTTATTTTTCTTTATTATTTTCTATAGAAAAAACAGAATTAAACTGAACAGGGTTTGGTATAAGTAGCAACCACACCATCTACTTGAAGAATAGCTGTGTGGACTTTTGATTCTCTGCTATTGCCTCTATCTTCAAACAATCGAACCCTAACACGCTTCAGCTTCAGCCACCTTCTCACAGGTTTTCTTATCATCATCCAAACTCATTACAAAAATCCTTAATTTGTTTCTTAGCATTGCAATCGATCAGAAAAACCAAACCTTTAGAACTTAGCATTTTGCAATGCAAAAGCAATTAGGGAAAACCACAAAGTGGGAAAGTAGCGATCTTTTTTAATATTTTACTCTTTTTTGCGTTTGATATTTGCTAATGTTCAGGTTTTGTGGTAGTGTGTGGTGTATGGCCTACAGTGATTTCGTGAATTTGTTGTGGGCTGTAGCGGTTTGGTGTACTGCTTACGTTACTGTTGCAGTTCTGGCTTCCTTTCGAGCAGTCAATTACCTTTGTACTTTCTGAAACCTCCTTGCAGTTTCATAAGGTTACCATGGGTTATGCACAGCTTGTCATTGGTCCTGCTGGTAGTGGCAAGGTAATTTTATTGTTTTCACAGAATTTGCTGAGTTAAACCACATACCAAGGTTTTAACTTTGCTGTTTAACAGAAATGAAATTACTGTGAAAATTTGCTAGCAAATGTGACCTTATTGTTTTTGCCAATTTTGCCCGAGTTAAACCCCTGTCAAAGTTTTAAATTGCTGTTACATTGCACAATGTAAAAATGTAATAACTGTGGACATTGCAAGCAAATCTGGCTGCGAGATAATTTGATTGATTTTGCTGAACTTGCTGAGTTAAACAATATATCAAGGTTTTTGGTTTTAAATTGCAGTTACATTGCAATTACTGTTGAACATGGTTAGCAAATGTGACTGCAATTGTGGTTTATAGAGGTTTTGCTTTCATTGCAGTTTTAGATCTTAGTTTGGAAACTTGTTGTGTATGCATGTACTTGGTTTATAATTTGTTTGAGATGTGCTTATCTGTGCTTTTTGTGCAATCAGTCTACCTATTGCTCTAGTCTGTATGAACACTGTGTGGCTTCGCGGCGAACGATTCATGTTGTGAACCTTGATCCTGCTGCTGAAAATTTTGACTATCCTGTTGCAATGGGTAAATAAAATGTGTTATTGTGTGGTTATTTCCATTGAGGGTTTGGATTTTTGTTATCCTTGGAGCTTGACTTTTTTTTGGCTGCGATGCTGGCAGATATTAGGGAACTCATTTCTCTGGATGATGTTATGGAGGAACTTGGATTGGGTCCTAATGGTGGTCTTGTTTACTGCATGGAGTATCCTTTTTCTTCAATTATGTTTAAGAGTACAGTTTATCTCCATGGGTTTCACTGGTTCTCCCTTTATTTACCCATGGTAGCTTTTTGCTGTTTTAAAAATTTGATTTAAGATTTGGTTTCCTTAATAACTATATTTAGGCACCTTGAAGATAACCTGGATGATTGGCTCACTGAGGAACTGGACAATTATTTAGATGATGATTACTTGGTTTTTGACTGCCCTGGTATTCACGGTCCCCTACCCTCTTTTTTATTATTTATGTTTTGGTGTCCAAAGTTTGATGTTTGAAGTTTTTGAAGAATATTGTTTGAGGTGGTGATAATATTGTTATAGTTATAAAATGCAATAACATGTATGAAAGACCACCAAATCAGAATAGGTGGTATAAGGAACTACTTTAATTTTGTTTTTTTCAGAACAGAAAGGTTGTATGGTCAGTTTCTGTAATGTTGAAGTTTATATTAAGATTGTTTATAAAGATTTTTGGTTGACTTGACAAGTTTTGATAAATCAACTTTACCTTGTAATGTTTTGCAGGTCAGATAGAACTTTATTCACATGTGCCAGTGCTTAAGAATTTTGTGGAACATCTGAAACGAAAAAATTTTAGTGTTTGTGCTGTTTACTTGCTTGATTCTCAGGTTTGTGGTAGCTTGCTGAATCTGGCTTTCTCGTATTCCTTTAGGCTTCCAGCTGTTGTATATATGTATTATCGGTTTTGTTGACTAATGATTTTAAAATGTTTCCAGTTCATGACAGATGTGACCAAATTTATAAGTGGATGCATGGCATGTCTTTCTGCAATGGTTCAACTTGAACTACCTCATGTTAATATCCTCTCAAAGATGGACCTTGTGACTAACAAGAAAGATCTTGAAGAGTAATCACTGTCACTAAATTTTCTTTCCCAAATTTGTTTTCACAATTTTTCATTCATTAAAGTTCTAATATACTTTCGTTCTTAGTTTTTTGGATCCAGAGCCCACCTTTTTACTGTCTGAATTGAATCAACGAATGGGTCCTCAGTATGCAAAGCTGAATAAAGCTTTGATTGAATTGGTGGGTCATCAATGATTTTTTTAGAGTTATGCTATTTTCCTGCTTTCCCAATAATATTGCAAGTTAATAAGCTATGTACATATTGGTTTTCAATGTTAAACCATTGATTAACGTCTTGGTGATAAGCCATGTCATGTTATATTTTCACAATTTGATAGCAGTTTACACTTACATCGTATGGGTGCTGGGTTTGTGTAGAATGTTGGACTACTTCCAAGGAACATAGATAGATATTTCATTAGAACTGTTATAGCCTGAGTGTATAGTGGATTTTTGTAGACAACAATGTCTAAGTCTAAATAAGCATTTGAGTTGATCCTTATTTTTTTTAGAATAGTAATACTTGGGTGATGTTAAGCAAGCATGAATTGTAATTGAATTTCTAGACAACATTATCGGGCTGATGTTCCTTTTTAAAGTGTCATATTTTGTCATGAGGTTCATACATGGGGCCACCTGTTTTATTATTTAAATGCATTTTATTTTTAAATTTTGGGGCCAGTCTATTAAACTAACCCCATCTTGCTATGTTTCTAGTCACGGTACACTTATTCATTGTCTCTTCAATATATATATATATATATATATATTATGTATGAAATTTGCATTTTCTTTGGGATCAGTCTTAAAAAATATTTAAGGGATTTGGTTCTGCTTAACCCTTCTTGGGGCAATCAGTCCCTATTGAACTATGTCTCAGCACTTTTTTTATTCTATCTGTTGTTTTATTTATTTTCTCTTTCTGAACAGGTGAATAACTATAGCATGGTGAGTTTTATACCACTAGACTTGAGGAAGGAAAAAAGGTATGTTTCTCTCTTTCTTTTCCTCACATATCCTAGTTACCTGTTCATTTCTTGAACAGTCTAATATTTATATAGCATATGTCGGATATAATTTTGTTTGGGAGTGGGCATCTTGGACTGGTATTGGACTGAAACTTTAAATTTGAATGGTATGAACCGAAACAAGTGTAAATTATTTTTACCAAAAAAAGAAAAAGAGAGAATGACAAATTAAACTATTGTAGTTGATGATAGTACCAGACTGTAGGTTCATGACCAAGAGGGCCATATTTTACACCTGTTTTTCCAGAAAAAAGGTTTAAGCTTGACAGTGGAGGAACTGGTCAGTGGAGGGAATTTTATGTTAGTTATTCAGAGAGAAAGTATAGATATAGATATGTTATAAAGAGATTAATTGTATCAGTTTCTTATGTTTTTCGTTGCACTCCAATTTTCTCAATCAATACAAGCACATTATTAGATAGGAACTGGTTCCTGTCTCAAATCATGGCTCTTGGAGCTTGTGCTTCCAGAACTGTTGGATGACTTTGAGTTGGCAAATGGTTGCAGGCTTTGAGATGACTATAAATTAACTTTGACTTGATTTTGTACTAGAGCTTGTCTGTGTAGTGTAATGGTTGAAACAAATAGAACATACAGTTTGAATAGTGTAAGGTGAGGAGTGGGAATATTAAGTCTCAGTGCTTAAGAAAATTTATATTTGCTTCAAATGTCTTCACGAGATATATGAAGTATGCTGTATTCTGAAATTAACATGCTAACTTGGTGTTGTGTTCCTTGAATTCAAACTTATTTCTCATTTTCAACTGTTTTCTTTTTTGAAGAAAAGATGCATTATAACAATATCTGATTTGTTTTCATCCAAACAATATCTTTAAATCACTTAAACACTTCTCATCAAAAAATTGATTTTTATTACAATTGATTATAGCAATAAAGATAATTTGAAACATTATAACTTGTTGGCATTACTAATAATGTTCACACTAAAGTAATAACACTAGTCCATGCTAGTCTCACCTTTTTATTTTTCATTTAACCTATTTTGTTGGGTTCTTCTATCTATCCTATTTTTGTTTTATACTTTTTTGTTGTATTCTTCTATGTAACCTATTTTTGATTTATACTTTTTGTTGGATTCTTCTATCTAACCTATCTTTGTTTTATACTTTTTGTTGGATTCTTCTAACCTATTTTTGTTTTATAGTTTTTGTTGGATTCTTCTAACCTATTTTTGTTTTATATTTTTTGTTGGATTCTTCTATCTGCAGTATACAATATGTACTGGCCCAAATTGACAACTGCATCCAGTATGGGGAAGATGCAGATGTGAAGGTTAAGGATTTTGATCCCGAGGAAGATGAGTAGTGAATATCCTTCTACAGCCCCGTTTTTTTGCATTTTGTTTTACTTGGACATGATGGTGTGTGAAGCTCACTCACATTGTTAATACATAGTGTCTCATTGGATTGTTCTAAATGTGAATTGGGAAAGTTAAAAATTTATACAATTTATCCTTTAATTGGAAAGGTTGAGGTTCGACATTCTCTTTCTATTCTTGTTTGGTTTTTGATTGTAATACCACTACTTGGCAAAGTAGACAATTAGGGATGACAATGGTTACAATTTCGGTCTATTCTTGTTTGGTTTTTGATTGTAATACCACTACTTGGCAAAGTAGACAATTAGGGATGACAATGGTTACAATTTCGGTTAAGATAACAATTTTAATCTCATACCTGAGCGCCTAGATTTAGATGTTCAAGTAGAACTTTGAAACATTTCAAAAACTTGGAGATCCAATTACAAAGAAGACAGATAGTTTTGTTCTTTTCTATTTTTTTATAATTTTAAATTTCAGATAAGGAACTAAATAAATCTTGATTTGAATTATAGAATTTTTTTTTTTTTTAAAAGAACCTGCGCAGAAACAGGTATGAAAGTTATAATGCTACAATAATTGGGAACCACCATTAAATCTATGGAAGTTTTGGTTGTAATGTAGTTTCTGAGCTAATGATAAAATCTATTGGTTGTAACCGAGTTTTTGAGCTAATGTGTTTAAAATCTTTAATACACATTAAAATCTTTTATCAAAGCTACGTACCTATTATGTATTTTTATTATTTAATATAAATTGTATTTTTATTATTTAATATAAATACTTTGTAATTTTAAATATTAGTGTCATTGTACAAATTTGATCATATTTTGTATATAGATCTTATTTTAATTAGAAATTCATTTTATCATTATAGTAATTAAAATTTCATTCTTAAATTGAATAATACCTTGGGTTGATTAAACACAAACCATAATTAAATAGCATCTTAAATATACATTCTTAAAAGTGCATGATATAATTATTTGTATATATATAAACCAATCTTATAAAATATTTTTTCCATACAAGATTTGTAGATATATGTACAACCAATTTATTTTATTTTATTTTTTTGGATATAGTTATTTGTAGATATATAAGACCAATTTGTTATTAAAACACTTCTTCTATAAAAATTTTGTAGATATCTACAACCAATTTATTTTACTCTTCTTTTTTTTATAAAATTTTCACCATTTCTCTTTTTTTTACCACTAGGAATATGACACATCTTATGAAAAAAAAATCATTTTTTCTTAAGTTAAAATATGAAAGGAAAATGTTTATAGAATTAAGCTAAAACAAAAAAATTATGTTAAAACCAAATATTTTAAGAAAATGTTTAATACTACTTTTGGTCTCAATATAAGTTGTTAAAAGTCAATTTTGTTTCTTGGTTATTCTTCTGTTTTAAATGGTTTCAATTTTGTTTAAAATGATACAATTTGATTATTTTTTTAACATGATGCCAGTCTCTGTCTAGCGGTTTATCTATCAAGCAAAGACATGACACATATGTGACATTTGAAGCTAACTTAGAAAATATGGAACATTTGTTAATATTGAAAATATATTTTTTTTTCTTAATATAGAAGAATGACGAATTTGGGGTTTTTCTTGAAGCATTGCTTGCAAAATTTGGATAGTGATCATACGCCTTATAATGGTGACGATTGGACTCATAGTATTGGCATTGTTGGTTTGTATAATGGGGTGCTTTTCTATTTACTTTGTAAAGTGAGTCCCACTTCATTAGTCTTCGACTGTGGTTTCATATGTTTATTTGTTTTAGGAGTTTATGGTGATATTAAAATATTATTGTTTGAGGTCTTGGTTGTTTCTATATAGTCAATTGTTATATTTTATTAACTTCATTGCACTTTTTTAGTTGTTTATGTTTAGGTTCCACCATGTGAAAATTTTTGTTTTCTCTAGTCCACTATTTCCTTTTTGGTGTATGTTTTATTGGATTACATTGTAATTTATTTGATTTCTGTGTGCATATCCATATTTGACAAGGTTATGTGAGAAGTTTATAAATATTGAAAGACTAAAATATGTTATTCAAACATGGTCATGTGACTCAAAATGGAGTTATTTCAATATATTAGACATTATTAAAGAAGTGGGTCACAAAACAAAAATATAAATGCATATACTTATTAACGTGACTCACCACAAAAGTATTTTTACCTTATCTTAGCCTCTTCTTGCTTTCTTCTCTACCTAACTTGTTATCTTTGCTTCTTGTTAGAAGCCTTTGAACTATTTAGATTCGCCTCTATGTATCTTTTAGGCTTAAATGGTCTTGTAATACCGATTAGCCCTAATAATTATTGAGTCTTCGGTCGACTCCTATTGCTTTCGTGCTTTTATGCTTGTCCTTTACTACTTCTTAAAGTATTGTCAGCCTCAGGAGGGGTCCCTACATCAATTCAGTGATGGTTTGAGTAATAGAGGGTGAATAGAATCAGAGTAATAGTACCTTATATCTTAGAATCACCTTCCTATTTATAGGTTTTGTCATGGGTCTTGGGTGTTTGGGTGAGAGGCCCAATTTATCAAGAGTCCCCATATGTGCTTCTTTGCATGTTCTGAGTAACAAGTCGCCTCGTGTTTCCTGTCAGTGACACGTCAATGAAAAATTATTAGGACCAACTGAGATGTCTACATCTCAATTGGTTTGCGAAAAGACGTGATGGTTAGCTGAGAATATATCACAGTACAAATATAGTTTAAACATGACAGTAAGTCAGTCGATCTTATAATAAAGATGAGACTATGTGAGTCAACTAGTAACTTGCTATCAAATAGGTAGGAGAGTTGCACGTTTAAGTCTATTAGTTTGGATAGACTACCTTTTTTAAATAACTTGTAATTCATACATGTTAAAGTGTAGACCAAATTATCATGTTTTGCAATCTACACTATTTTTTTTTTATTGTTAGTGTTATTTATATATTAAATATGACTAAATACTTTTCATTTTTTTATTATTTTATCTTGTTAGTATTATTTATATATTAAATATGACTAAATATTTTTCCCTTTTTTTATTATTTTATCAATATTATATATTGATAAGTACAAGTCTATATTTTATTTTATGATCTACTTTAATATTTTGTTTTACTATATTTTCTTATTTGCTTGCAGTAAATAATAACTTATTAATGTCTAAATTTTTCTTGTAATTATTATATTTTGAGTAAATGTTCTTTTTTATAAAATTCTTAAGTTTTGGAAAAAAAATTATAAAAAGATTTGTTGATTTTCCTTTTAATTTTTTTAAATTTAAGTGGGTCGACCTGCAAGTGCACAATACCTGTTAACCTGAAGATGTTATGCAAATCAATCTACCTCAACTCAATCTTAATAGACCAAATAAAACAGATTTGACTCGTATCATCATCATATTCCTTTGACTTTAATCATATTCTTTATAACTACCCTCTCCTCTTAAAAAAAAGAGTGAGAGTATATAATATCAATTCTAATTGGTACAATCTCTCACAGTGGACAACCTCCACATTATCAAAGTCTTCAACTTTTTGTGAGTTTGGGCACATGGTTGAGGCTCAAATTTGACCAACTTTCCTTTGAAAGATTTGTGATTTGTAAGAAGATTGATATAGGGTCACAACCCACTTCCACTGATCCTACCAACAGAAGTCCAAGATGTTATAGTGGAAACTTTACATTAAAAAAGGTAGAAAAAAGTTTGGCATCAAAACAATTCCTAAGTGAGTGCACAATGTACGAAAAATCTTCATGAACTATATATTATAATAAAGTTGAATGGAAACAATATATCATATGAAACAGAAAAATTCTACAAAACTAGTTCTTCAGGAAGACAAGCTTCAACTAGGACATTTTTTCTTCACGAGAACTGCTAAGAGCTTGATCTTTCCTAAAGGATGTAGTAGTTCATTATAAAAATGATTTCAAAATGAAGGAAGAATGAAAAACTGAATGAAGAACATACACTAATATGCACAAATTAGTTTTGTTTATTTTGTTGTTGTTACAAAATGTTAACAAAATAAACGTACGAAAACATACTACAAATAAAATTGATCCTTAATTATATTATTTTCAGCAACAGATAACTAATGTTGCTGAATTAACTTCTAATTCCTTATTATACATCCTTGGTTTCTATTTTTCCACGATTGAAAAATGCTGGTTCTTGAGGTGAAGGCAGCATTTCAACTTTCTCACAGCTAAAATACACAGCAATTTTTGCCATGATAGGTCTCTGATCAGGGTTTCCTTGCACACATAACAGACCAATTTGTACACACTTAGTGATTTCTGTTTCAGAGAAGGAGTCTTGTAATGAGGGATCCAACAATTCAAATACTTTCTTTTCCTTCCACTTCTTCCAAGCCTGCAATGAAGATGCCAAATACATTCTCGTTTATCTCTTTCCATGATATGAATCCTCTTTAACATGTTGTTCATAAAACTTTTTTTATCAGTTCATTACAAAATCATGAATAAAAGTCATCAAAACAGAAATTACTAAGATACTCACATGGCTCAAGAGATCATCGAAATCTTTTCCATTACCATCAACGTTTCTTTTTCCACTGATGATTTCAAGAATTATAACTCCAAAACTAAAAACATCAGATTTCATAGAAAATTGACCAAGCATTGCATATTCAGGAGACATGTAGCCACTGCAAATACAATAATAAATTCAGAAACTCATCAACCATGAGGTAATAAGAATAATGTAATATATGTCAGTATTATGTGAAACCAAGCAATTCCTTAGTGATTGAAAATAAAGTTTATTAGCATCAAAACTTACTATGTTCCAGAAATTATGCTAGTGTTTCCTTGCATTTGATCAATGGAAATAATCCTTGCTAATCCAAAATCTGATATCTTTGCATTCATCTTGTTGTCTAACAAAATGTTACTAGGTTTAAGATCACAGTGTATAATGTTTAGATGAGAATCCTCATGGAGATAGAGAATTCCTCGTGCAATTCCTTTTATAATCTCGTATCGTTCAGACCAACTTAATTTTCTATGGTTTTGAGGACCTGTAAAATTAACATGCCACAGATTACTAAAACTGTAAAAGTAAAAACATGAGACAAACCATTTTTAATGATCAGAAATGTTTGAAAAAGCTATTGAAGATGAAATTGTAGGTGACGAAAAGATGAAAGATAAGTTTGAAGTGTCATACTGAACAGGTAGTAATCAAGGCTTTTGTTGTGCACAAACTCATAAATGAGTATCTTCTCATTCCTTTCCACGCAAAATCCTAACAGTCTCACAAGATTTCTGTGTTGAAGTTTGGAAATGAGCAAAACCTCTTTCTTGAATTCTATAGCTCCTTGACTTGAATTTTTCTTTAGCCTCTTTACCGCTATTTCAAGTCCATTTGAAAAAGCACCCTACAATATAACATGCTATCAATAAAGCTTAAATTGAACCATTTCAGAAAAATTTCTGCATCACAAGACATAAATTAGCAACCTTGTAAACTGCTCCAAAACCACCTTCTCCTATCTTGTTTTCATCAGAAAACTTGTGTGTTGCTTCTTGAATAGTACTCAATTCAAATTGCAAAGAGTTCAATTCTGCTGAAATCTCTTCCCCACCTAAACCAAAAATTGTCAGTTATAAATCAGTAGTTCAGTAAATAATAGAAGAGAGGAATTATGATCACAGAAATGAAGATTGTTTTCAGTTCTACATTACAATTTCCTTTTCGGTGCTTGATCTTCCATGACTCCCTATGTAGCCAATAGCAAACAATAAACAAAACCATGACTGGAACAAGGGCATGAAAAAATATGATTGATGCAATTACTCCCAGATTCTTTCCTTTTCCTGCAATACAGAGATCAGTATCATCAACTCAATATTTTTCCCTTCAAAAACTAATTAACACAAATAGTTATTTCTCTAAAACATGTTACATTATGATCTTGCTTAGTTAAAAATGTTAACCTCTAGTTTGTGGGAAAAATAGATAATGATCATATCTAACAATACAACTAGGATATATAACTCTTCCTCCTATCTTGCCTCTTGCACATGTTTGAAGAAAATTCATGGCACCCCTAAGGCACTTCTTGCAATTTTCCTTGGAGAGGTGTGGGATGCACTGAACAAAGCCAAAAAAGCGCTTGTTCTGAGAGATGGTTATGTTCTTCACAACAAATTTAATAGAACCCATTGGAACTTCACTGGCTTCAGTCACAAGATCCTCCATCAAAGAACTCATCCCTTTGTTGAAACTTTCCAAATCCCCCTCATAATCCACACTGTTCCCAACACACCATGATGGCCATTTCTCAATAGTGTTGGAGAAAAACCTGTGTGAGTAGCGAACCATGCATTGATGAGTCCAAATTATAGCCTCTTTGTTGAAGACACAATTTGATCTAAGTGTCCTGATGGAAGTACTTACACATTCTCCACATTTCCCCATATATCCATTGCATGTGAAGAGGCCATAGACAATGTCTCGTTTGTTTGTTCCACTCACTGTGGTGTAGTAATAGTTGGTGCTGTTAACTTTGGATGTGAGTTTAGATAAGAGTTTATTTCGGTTGAATTGGTAACTGCTTTTGGGACTAAACTTTGGCTTGTTTGTGCAATGGTAGTGCCTGAAAGTTGAGGCTGTTTCAGTGGGTAAAAAGTTAAGGTTGCAAAGTAAGTAGAACATAAGAATTGAGATGAATTTGAGAGGGATCAAAGAAACCATGTTTTGGGATATTGTTTCTGCTTAATGTTCATACTATAATATACACTACAGTGTTGGATTAATCTTCAAGAAGTGATTGGATTTAACAATTTCAGTGAACTAAGTAAAATGTTCAAAGCATATTTTTGTTTCTTTTACCTTTTGTGTCTGAAAATATAGAGAACTATTATAAATTTTCTTAGTTGTCGTGTTCACAATTGTTTTTTAGATTTTGTTAGTTGTCGTGTTCACAATTGTTTTTTAGAATGCTAATGTAATCCATCATACCATTAAATGTTGATCGAAATGATTTTCAAAACTTTTGAAAATTCATATTGAGAAAACTATAAAAGATTGTACAAAATAAAAAATGTTAATATTACCTTTATTTTTTTTAATTTTAAATAATCACAATGTCAACATAAAATATTACCTTATATTTTAATGGGGAATTTCATGATTTTAACATACTGAAAAATATTAAAATTAATATAATATCTTCTCAAATTATTTATTTTTCAAATGTTTTGTTTAAATCAAAATAATTTAAATTTATTAAATTTTAATTTTCTCACTGGACATAAAGTATTGCAATTATTTATTATTTTAATATCAAAATAATTCTTAATAATTAAAAAATATTAATGCTAATGATTTTATTTGTCAATTTTGCTTGTCAAGATTTTTTCAATTAGCATTGATAAATTTTTTCTTGATTGATGTTAAGTGAGATTCTTTATATTGTTGTTCAATACAATTATTTAAGTTGATATCAATTAGGATTATTTTTAAGATGTTATTGATTGGATTTTTTTTTGCTAAATTTTTTATCAATGACAAATCATAAATTTTTTTCTCGATGTCAAATTAAAAAAAAAAAAATTCTCCATTTAACATTGATAAAAAAATCTTAATTAATAAAAGTTTTCCTGATTAGATTAGAAAAAAAATAATATTAATGCTAATATAAAAGATTATTACCAAACACAAAAGAAAAAAAAGATAATCACGACAAACATTAATAAGAAAAATCTAGTTCACGTTCACCATACAAATAATTTCTCTCACTAATCTAACTAATATCGAGTGAGAAATAAAAATGATTAATAAAGAAAAGAAAAAATAATTCTAATAATTTAAAAAAAAATAGTTCCTGTCAACATTAATACAAAAAAAATTTAGTCGATAATTAACTCAAAAGTAATTACCCAAACAATGCCTCAGTCTTAAATGAGTAGTAGGCAACCAAACCAAAATCGAACAGAAGAGACAATAAAAAAAAAATTGAGAATATAAAAAACATTCAAATTCTTTTTTTAATAAGTATAATTTAAAATTCAAAATTTTTTAATTAATTCAGTTATTCTAATAAAAAATTTAAATTTTAAATCACTTTCAAATTTCTCCAAAGTCTCCTAAAAAAATAATTTGTGGTTAAAGTTAAAGGGCTATTTTGATTTTTCCTTTTATAGCCATGCACAATGTTTGGTTGAGATTTTTTGGATGGAATCCCAATAATTATAGACAATAAGACAATTTTGTAAACACAGAAATAGGTGAACATGGAATAAGGAATATACTTCAGGAACAAGGCTCTTACTACCTTCATTCTTCTTATTATTCAGCTGAAGAAAGAGTTGTTTTGTAAGTCTATGCCAATCATATTTACTTTTTAATTTCTGTAATAATTTGTCACTCATGAGTGTTATTCTTGAAAGCTTTGTCAATAACACTTTATTCATGTATTTGATCTTTGAGATATTTGAGAAGCCAAACGCAAGTGGGTAATTAATGGTTTAGCTGCACTCAGAATTATATAAATAAGAACAAAATAAACTACAATTATTATACATATCATTATAAATTGAAGATCATATAATATAAATTTAAGATTCTCCGTCTTAGATAAAATTTAGATTATAAGATAAAAAATTGTTTTCTTTTTAATATCAACAATTAAATAAAATACTAATTAAAGGGTAGGTCTACGAAAATTTTTCTGTTGAAATAAAAATGGTGAAAGAATCTTAAAACTAATGTAACATACAAAAAGGTAAATCAAATCCTCATAGAGTTACTTTCGACATGATATAATGTTATAATGCTTTATGTCACAATCGCTAAAGAAGTTACTTTACATTTTTTTTTAAATGGTTAAATAAGAGAAGTAGCTTCTCACGATAACAAATTGCAAAAATAAAGTATTAAATAATATTCAAATAATTATTGGAAGAATTTTCATGAATAAACAAAGTAACCGTTGGTGAGATCAAATGGTGTGGTAAACTTATAGGGTGGATACATATAATATACTCTCAGCCAGAGATCAAATTATTCAAAAGAACACAATAGACATGGGAAAGTTGTTCATGAACACTTATCAATGAAAAAGAAAAGTGAATAATAAACTTTTTAGGAACTAAAATAAATTTATACATAAATTAAAATTTTTATTTTGGAAATAATAATTATTACAAATTAATATATATATATATATATATATATATATATTAGTTTTAATCTACGAAAAAATAATTTTTTTTTCTAAGAGTGTTGGCATTCATGCAAATATGAATGAGTATGTTTGAAAAAAAGTTTTCCATATAAATTTATAGGAGAGAAAAAATAAAATATTGTTAAGAATGTTTGCTTAAAATTTTTTATTTAAGCTGATTTTTACGAAACTACTTTAATTTTCAAATATTTTGTTTAAAAATAATAATCTATTTAGTTATTATTTATATTTAGGAAATTAAAATTTTAATAATTTATAGTATGTTACGTTTTAATTATATACAGAGTAGATAATTAAACTCAATACAAGTTGCTTCATATAATATATTTTTTATATTTTTAAAATACATTTTAAAATCTAAAGTTCTAAAAGTAATCATTATTAAGGACTTGTATAATTGATGAAGAAAAAAATTTCTCACAATTAGATGATGAATGTTATTATATATGAGTTATAAGAATTTAAATATATCTAAAGGGATTAGATTTATAGAAAGTTATAAAAGAGTAGTACATTGTTGATTCATTGTCTAAAAATCCAACCATAGCCCTAAACAAAATGTATAAGAAAAAAAAAATAAAGAAGACAAAGGCAAAGTTATATTTGTTTTGATGTTTTACTGATTCTCAACCAAAATCATGATCTTAAAGTTATTCAAATAAATTTGAGATTATTTGAAAGGAGAATATGTAAAGAAACGAGAAAATATTCGAAAGTGATAAATTTGATAAGGAAATTTGAACTACAAACCATCAAAGAGTCTGAAATAATTAAATAATACTTAAACAAATTGTTTCATATTGCTAACAAGATATTGTTTCTTAAGGAGTTTTATGATTCCAGACTAATTGAGAAAATTTTAATAGTAGTGTTGGAGATATATGAAACATTTATTACTTCATTGAAAAATACAAAAGATTTGTCTACAACTATTTTGATAGAAATCATACATGCCTTACAAGCACAAGAGCAATAGAGATTAATGAAAAAAGATCATGCTATTAAAAGTATTTTATTCATATTACTGAATGTGCTTTCAAAGTTAAGAATTACAAAAAGAACAAATACAACCAAAGCAACAACACACATGTTTTTTGTCTTGTCCTTATTGCAAAAAAAAAAAAAATCACAAACAAAATAAGTATTGGTGAAGGCCAAATATAAAATGTCACAAATGTGGTTAATTGGGGCATATAGAAAATATATGAAAATCCAAACATACCTAAGAATTTGTTACATGGTAGAGGATGAATTAGAAGAGGAACTATTTCTTGTCATGTTTTACAACTAACACATCTAGAAAACAATTGACTTATGGATAGTGATTGTACAAAGCATATTACTCATGATCGAGAACTCTTTGAAGAGTCCAACAAGTCTGATATTTCTAAAGTAAGAATTGGGAACAGAGACCAAATTGTGCTATAAGACATAAGAACAATTGTGAATAAAATTCATTTGTGTTTGTGTCAAATTAATTTTTCATGTCTTATATGTTTCTGAGATTAATTAAAATTTTAAGTGTTACTCAACTGTTAGATAAAGGTTATAAGTGTTAGAAAATAAATAAATAAATTTTATAACATCACTCATGTGAAATATAATTATGGGTCTGAATGTGATTTAATAAAAAATAAAATAAAATGACCTACTGATAAATATGGAAGGTTATTTATTTTATAAATAGGTTATGGTAACAAACTTGATGGAGGTTGGTAAAAGAAAGCAAACCTAGAGTTCTATCTTTGTAGTGAAGGCTCTCTCTATAATTAATCATCAAGAAAGTATGTGAGAAAGAAAAGTGATTGCAAGAGATAGATTGTTAAGAGGTCATGATCTCAGGAAAAGATTAGGATTGAGTTTTTACCTAAAGAAGTTAGAAAACTTGTTGCTTGGAGAGGTGCAAAATACTCATACTTGGAGAGGTGTAGAATACTTATTCCTGAAGAGATTAGAATACTTGTTGCTTAGAGAAGTGTGAATACTTGTTACCTAAAAAGGTGCAGAATACTTGTCCCTCGAAACGTGTAGAATACTTGTTCTTGGAGAGGTGTAGAATACTTATTCCTGAAGAGGCTAGAATACTTGTTGCTTAGAGAAGTATGAATACTTGTTACCTAAAAAGGTGCAGAATACTTGTCCCTCAAAAGGTGCAGAATACTCGTTCTTGAAGAGGTGTTAAAACTTGTTTCTGAAGATGTGTAATAATACTTGTTTCTGAATAGGTGTTTAACCTCATTTTGTGAAATAACTTAAGCAATATTCTTAAGGGGATTGAACGTAATCCTAGTTATAGGGTTAACCAGTATAAATTTGTGTACACTTTTCTCTCCCTTACATTCTAATTATATATTTCTTGGATTTTATTTTAAATACCTTTAAATTATTTATTCCGCAATTTGAATTCAGGCTCCACTCAACCCCCTTCCCTCCGTTCTGAAGCCAATTGCACCTTCACTTTTTTCTCAGTAGGAACCTTGACTCGCATTTGGTTGTGGAAGTGTTTTAATTCTTCGAGTTGTATGAACTTGGTTGTCCTTTCTCTTAGCTCATTGAGGTTTGTTATTGGTCGTTTGTACAGGTTGTCAAAGAATGAACTTAAGGCAATGACCATGCAATGCATAGCTATCTTCAGGATAAATTTTTTGATGTTGAAGGTTAACTTTTTTTAGTTGCTCCATGAAATTACACAACAATTTATCCTTTTCTTGTCTAATATTAACAAGTTATCAATGTCAGACAGTGTCATTAATTGGCTGTAAACAATGTTCCAAACTTGGCAACCCAAAGTATTAAAATAATTTATGGATTAACGTGGCAAGCATGTGAACCAAATCAAGGCAATCTTCTTGAGAGACGTCAAGAAAACTTGACATAGAATCACATCCTCTAAAGTGTACAAGTTGACCTGTGTGACGTAGATATCTACATATTTATCCAGATTTGTGGTATCATCATAGCTTTTAGAGTGGGATTCTTCCAATTGCCACAAAAGGGTGTTAGCGAGACGACGCCCCAAAGGTCGTGTGGGTAGAGTTTTGCAATTGATTTTGCATCACCCCATAGTTGTTCATTTATGGAATTTCCAAAGGGGGGTTGGTTAGATCCAATGAGCTCTCTTCATTTAACACATAATCAAGTGACATTGTACCACCACCTTTTAACTTTTGTTTTGTAAGCTTTTTTGACTCTTAAGGCATCTACCTCCCTCATATTTTTTTCTCTATGTATCTCTTTGCTCATCATCCTTCATATGGTAACCCTGTGATCATCTACTCAAGTCTTTCTTGATCTTATATTAGACACCAAAAATCAAAAAAATCTTTATAAAATCACATGTTTTTTGTTGATGAATCATTGTATATGGAAGTCTTTATTGCTTCTCGGTCTTAAAGATGAAAATATTTGTATGATACTCTTATACTCAAATTATGTGACATTCAATTTCAATAATAAATACAAAAAATAATCATTTTATCTATGAGAGTTGTGTCATATCTATACTATTATAAGTGATTCTTTGATCGATGAACTTTACACCTATTTAGATTTGTATTGTCCAAGATGACTTAAGAGTTGTTAATGTGATAAATTTGATTCATGGTTTAGTTAAATATACGCTTTTTTATTATTTTATAATTAGTTAAAAAACGGAATTTAACTTACTAGACATCATTAATTAAATAAGTAAATAGATATAAGTCTTCATATAATAGATTACATATGAAATCTATGTTATATGAACTACCTCAATAATATGTAATATAAGATTTCTCACTATTTCGTGAAACAAAAACGTTATACATTGATTTTAATTTATCATAAATTTTGATTTATTTTATTAAATATTGAAAATTTATTTATAAACACCTAAATTATTAATGTTATCTAGATATTAGCCAAAAAAAAGTATAGATAAAAAGTAATACGAAAGGTGAAATAAAATATTTGTATATCATTACTAAAAAGATATTTTCCAATAAGCTAATGGATTAGGATTAAAATAGTCTGAAGTATTGGAGTTATATTTTTTTTTTAAATGATAAAGAATTACTTTTCTAAATCTATTTCAAGCACCCTTACAAATGAGAAATACACAACATACATGTAATTAGAGATATACGAAATCATTAAAAAGATAAGGTTTATTCTTCCCTGATTATCCTTCTCACAACATAACGCCCAAAACTGAATTCTTCAACAAATATCCTTTTTCTTACAACATAACAACCCAAATTCAGTTCTTGAAATTTTCGAGCAAAACAACAAGCAATCTCCTAATAAAAATATTATTTAGCAAGACATAAATGATTGAAATAAAAATGTAAAAAAAAAAAAAAATATCGGCCCGTTAAGAAGATCAAATCAGCAAGTCATATTTGCGATCATACTAGTAAAAATATTACAAGGGAATAATAGCTACATACTGGCAAAGAAAACATTATCATGTTTAACTATAAAGGCATTCTATTGCATAAGGTAACTTATCATTATTAGTATAACCAGCACCAAAGACATGTTCTGTGGTATCTATTTGCTCTTTTTAGAATGGAATTTGTTATATATGTAATCACTGCACTATCTGTTTGTTCTATAGTGGTTCCTGTACAAATTCTTTATTTTACATTAATAATAGAAACACAGAATCGCTTACGTGACTATATTTTTCATTACATAATTGGAAAAACAGTTACCTACACAACAATTATCACAAGCAGATAACATAATGTTATTACACTACTACAGTAATGGTAAAATCATTCATATTGTACACCAAAGACAATTAACTACAGTTACTTTGAAAAACAGTTATTACAATCAGTAAATCAGTATGTAAACGAATACATCAGTTATTACAAACAAATACAAATGCAGTTACTACAATGATATTATAAAAAAGGATAAAATCATACAAAAATTATGTAAACGAAAAACAATTATAAACGATAGTATGGCTTTACAGATTGACCCCTTCAAATGGAAACAATTGTAACAAGACAGAAAGAAGAAAATCAATTGCAAGCATGGTAACACGCCTGAAATTGCTATCGAATCTGTTTACCTCTACATAAGACATGGGAAAAAAGTATGACGTTGCTTTGTAAATAAAAGTTTAATGTGGCAACACGCCTTAATACATAGCAGGATTGATTTGCACTTTTCAAAAGATAACTGTAGAAGAGCCAAAAGGTACTACGTTCAAATCATAGTACCCTGTTCCCCTTGACTCAGGTAGTGAGGTACAAACAAAAAATGATGTTCAACGGGTAGCAAAATTAAACATATCCATAAATTTGAAAGAATTACCACAATAACATAGAACAGATAACTGAAAGGAAAAATAAATATTAAGTTAAAAGACTTGCGGACATTGTTTTACAAGTTTACAAAAGGAATGGTATAGGATATAATCCAGCATGCACCATCACTACCACCGGCTGTAATTTCTACCATGCCCTCCAGTACTAGAGTTTCCAAACCTTGATGCTGAAAACCTATGATGATTTGACCAAGCTGAACCTTGGGACACAGGGGTTCCCTCATGACCAGTCCATACCTTAGAAGATTTATAACTTGGAGGGTAACTTGGAGTATGACTTCCACTACCAAAGGAATGAATTTTAGTGCTTCTGGAATATGGTGACCCTGAAAACTTATAGGCCTTGGGAGGAAAGAATTCTTCAGGATGTTCTGTGGTCCAGCCACCTCTACTCTTGGATGTCTGAGGAGTTTTATAGCCTTTATGTTCCGCAGGATGCTCCGTTGTCCAGCCACCTCTACTCTTGGATTTCTGAGGAGTTGTATAGCCTTTATGTTCCGCAGGATGCTCCGTTGTCCAACCACCTCTACTCTTGTGTTTCTTTGGAGTCGTAAAGCCTTTTTCTTCGGCAGCATGGTCCTGCATCCAGTCACCTCTACTCTTTGATTTCTTGGGTAGAGAAAAGCCTCCTCTTTCTTCTGTAGGAGATCGTTTCTTTCTGCGAGCTACACCCATATCATTAGGAGCTGATCTATTTCCTATGTAATCATTTTCTCTATGGGATCTTTTATCTGTTGTGCGTGATGAGTCGCGATTCCTCTTTCCTGTCTGCGGAGGAAAGCAAAGCACCCATAAAACTACTTACTCTAAGCCACAAGATACTCAGACCAACAATAAAAACAAAAGGTAAACAGCTGTGATAATTTAAAGAAACAATAGTCGGTCAATAAATATCCCGAAATGTACCTTCACAGCACTTGTGCACTCCCGGGCAAAATGCCCTTCTTCACCACATTTGAAGCATGAACTAGGTGTCGCTCCACTTGCAATCTCATCCTGCAACCTTGAACATGCCTGCATGAATTAACACATAAATTTATCTCTAAGCTTAAGTTTCAAGACCTGAAAATCTTTAACGTTTAAAAAAGAAAAAAGAGTGATTATTTTAACAAGGCAACAAAAAAAAATATGCATGAGTTAATCACAATAATCCCCTCGATGTTCTTCAAAATGACATTCAGGCAACTGCAGATTTAACTATTGTTTAATAAAGCTATTGTACCATAGATCTAACAAGATAAGGTTGATAAACACCAGTAACCATTAGTACCATCAAAACATAAAGGTAAAGGAATTTCCTATTAGTTGCCATATTTTCCATTCTTTAATCTTAAATTAACTGAAAATTAAAAACTTGACTGCTATCATGTTATTACCACTTGTCCAATTATTTTTTGGACCTTTTCTTGTACACTCCAGACATAGACACTGTTTAGTAAATAAGAATGGAATATTTTGTGGTGATTACAATGCACACATGCATCGCATAGGTCTGACTGTATGATGAGCCATCTTTTTATTTTTAGTATATATTTTTATTTTAGGAAAAAAAGAAAAAAACAATCAAACAGATTTCCCCTACTAAGAGAGATTCACACGGGAAGAGTAGCATAAGGCAAGACCAATAAGCCATTAAGTAAAACTTACCAAACCCGTATGTCCCAACCGACCACATTTGTAACAAGAAATTTCTCCTAGTGTTGCATCATCAGAATTGACACAGCACAAGTGGCCACGTCTCTTGCAGACATAACATTGAATTTCCTGAAGAAAGAGACAAACAGTCAGTGACTAAGCAAATTCAGATACAATGCAAGTCACTACTTTTTTAGCAAATTCACCCAAAAAATTCCAATTTTTCCAGTGAAAGAAAAGAACAACCTCAAGATCCTCCATTGAATAATCATTCCTGCATCCAAACATATCATGCCCAGAATTTCCACACTTTAAGCAAATTGCAATACTTTTGGGAGTACTTGTGAGCTTCTCCGGACAGTCTCTGGCACGGTGACCACTTTGCTTACATATAAAGCAATCTTGTCTCTGCAGGAGCATAATGCAAATCTCAATAACCTTCATATACAAATAAAAAGATGGAAAATTGGTAATAAGACATACCTTAGTACATTGTTTTGCATTGTGTCCCAAAACACCACAAACATAGCATGGTTTCTTCCGCTTTGCCACTGAACAATTCGCAGCAGCATGACCTTCCTCGCCACAATTGAAACACGCTCCCCAACTACTGTCTGGTGGATCAAAATACCTCGGACCCCGCTGATAGAACAGAAACACAGAGTGATATGATATACCCGACTACCCCTTACTCATGTACTGCAGTATTTTCAAAATGTCATTTCATATCAAAGATTTCAACTCACAAGCAGCTTTCGCAGAACCATATTGTCGCCTATCTGAACTTCATCTCCTTCCACAGACTCATGATTCTCAGTATCTTTGATAGTCTCCTCCATCTCATGTTCATTGGCAATAACAACCTAAATAAAACAAAAAATACATTTTTCAAACAAACATTATCTAAATGTGGTTGTCCAAGTGGAAATTTGAATTTGATTATATTTCAGAAAAACAATATATTTTAGGCAAGGTTCAGAAAATGGGTCCGCAAAAGCAATTTTGGCTACATTATCAATGTTTTTAAGGTTTCCACGACCACAGTTTCGCTACCGCATTTGCCACAATTTTCCACAATATCAAGATCAGTGACAAAGCTGCAACCACAACGGCAATTTAAAACCTTTATTTCAAGTGAAATAGATTAACAATATATCTAATTAAAGACTTGGGAAAGAAAAGGTTTCATTTTTTTTTAAATAAAAAATTCAATATTTGTGCTCGACTTTTATCAGTTGTTTCAAATTTCAATTTACTCAGAATCTATTTCACTAAAACAATGCAGTAATCACAAGGAGCGTATGGGTCCGTCCAGATTAAACCAAAAGGAAGTTCAACTCACATGAAAATAACAACAAATAGAATAAAAAAATCAAAGATTTCTTATTCAAAGAATGGAGTGAGCCAAACAGGGAACAATACTCACCCTTTCATCCCCAGTCTCAATCTTCAACTTCTTAGTTGTTTTTTTCTTCTTCGTCACTTCAGAATCAGCGATAGCGCTGGGCACATCCGAAACGCCGACGTTTCGGGCCACAGCGAGTTCGGGTGTCCGAGACGACGAAACGTCGTCGTTTGGGGCGTCGCGCTTGGCTGCGCGCATTCGCATGGCTTTTTCAACAATCTTGAGACTGAGATCTTGGTTGGCTTCGTCGTCGTCGCTGCTGAAGACGAGCGACGGCGTGGAACCGCCGCTAAAATGGGTATCGCCGTGATCCTCTATTGCCTTCGATTTGAGCTTCTCTTTGCGCCCCATTGTCTGCTATTGCAACTTCAGAGTGGGAGGATGAAAACCCTAATTACGGTGGATTGTCTGATTTTGATAAACACAAGTAAGAGGACAGAGTTTGAAAACTAAATAAATAAATAAATAAAAAATATCTTTTAAATCTATAACATATGTGATAATGTTACATATTTTCATTCCTCTTTTATACTTTATATATTTATATATATTAACCAATGTTTTAAATTTTCATTATCGCTAAAAAAAGTTTAAAATAATTTCATTATATAATTATAATTATGGTTTTTCAAATAAAATTAATTATATTTATAAATATTTTTATATATTTTATTACGATTTGACTTTTTATTTCAATAGAAATTAAAAGGTATACTTATTATATAATTATAACATAAAAAATTAATAAAAGATTACTTTTATTATTATTTTCTAGTATTCAATTTTTCATAATTTAATATAAATTTTAAATACTTTATAATTACATTTGTATTTCCACTAAACAGTAATGTGTTACCTTACAAAATAAATATTTACTTTTGAATTATTGAAATTAAATTTATAATAAATAAATATTTTAAATATATAAATTATATTGTAATTAAAATTTAAACTATAGATATACATTTGAAATATGGTATATATATATATATATACCATATTTAAAACTATTACCAAAGAATTTAAGTCACACGATTATTTGTAATTATTGATATTTTTATGAAAAATATTAAATTTAATCTAGAAATAAATAAAAGATGGGCTAAAAGAGATAAGATAAGAATGCTTAAATATTATTTTACATCTTTATTTTTAATTCTATTTTATCTAATTAAAATTTAAAATTTATATTAGTTTTAATTTTATATAACTTTTAAATAAAATAATCTGTATTTTAAAATTTGAAATTTCAAGATAAATACATCACATTTCAATATCCCAGTAAATGACGCCAATTATAAGGACCCTCTTACTTTATCGAAGTATTTATAAAAAATATTAACTTTAATTTAGAAATAAATAAAAGATGGGTTAAAACAGATAAAGGTTAGAAATGATTAAATAGTATTTTACATCTTTATTTTTAACTTTGTTCTAATGTACGAAATTCAATAACTATATTGATTTAATTTTATATAATTTTAAATAAGATAATATGTATTTTAAAAGTTTAAATTTAAAAAAAAATTGTCACATATCAATATCACAATAAATCTCACCTATTATACCACACTCTTATTTTATTAATTTAATTCTTATTTTTTTTCATCTCGCATAATAATCTTATTTAATAAGAGTAAAATATAAATATAGTTTATAAATATTAAATAAAAATATTAAATATATATTATCATAAATAATATATAAATAAATAAAATATAATAAATTTAGTTTCATAAAAAAAATTCTCATGTTTAAGGAAAAAATGTCAAAAAAGAAAATATAATAAATAAAAACTTGATACATTACGGTTTATAATTGTGAAGGATTTATAAAATATATTATCACTTAGAAGATGATATTCTACAAAGTGTTCTAAAGACTTTTAAAACTTGTTGCAAATAAAGCTCTTATAAGATATGAGATTTTTTCTTTCTTTCAGATAGCTTTTCTTTAAATTATAAAGGTCTTAAAAGTGATTTGTAATTTATAAAGATCCTAAAAATGATTTGTAACTTATAAAGGTCCTAAAAATAATTTGTAACTTATAAAAGTCCTAAAAATGATTTGTAACTTATAAAGATCCTAAAATTGATTTGTAACTTATGTGTTTTTTATTATTTTTATGCATTTATTGATTTGGAGGTATGTGAATGGAAAAGAGATGAGAGACTCATCTTTGCACACTACAAAAGAAAGGAGAGAAAAGTCTGGTAGCAAAAACAAAAATACACTTTTGTCCTTGCTTGCATGTGTAGGAAGACTGTCTGATAAAGAAGACAGGCGACAACACTTCTTCTCATGAGCATGCCTCTCATAGTCGTGCCTCTTGTGATGGTGTCTTTTTCTGGCTTTTGTAGGTGACATCTCTAGCACGGTTGTCATAGGTCGTAGCTCCTCTTGTGTCTGGCTCCATGATTAACACTCTCTATTCTAGGGTTTTTTTTATTGGGTTGGAAGTAATATCACTTGAAAGCCCAATAAAACCCACTTAAGCACATTAAGTCCTTTGCTTTTCCATTCTTTAATACTTAGTAGATAATTAATTAAATATATTTTTTAGCAATATTATTGGAAAGAATTTGATAGATGATTAATTAAATATATTTTTTAGCAGTGGTGTTAATAAAATACCCAAAAGAAGACTCAATTTAATTTGTCTATAGTACGAAGAAAATTAATTTATCAAATTTAAGATTTTAATTTATCATATTTTATTTTAAATTTAATTTTAAGCTACAGAATTCTAATCTTTAAATTTTATCAATTAAAAAATTAATGAATGGCAGTTAACAAATTAATCATATTTTATTATAAAATAATTTTAAGATGCAAAGCAAATTCGAAATTTTATATTTTCATCAATCTAAAATAAAATTTAATCTATCAAACCAACAAGTTAATCATACTTTCTTTTAAATTGTCTTTAACTCTTACAATTTATGAATTAAAAAACATAAAATTATCAATCACATTTATTATTAACTTTTCCTTCATTTCTCCTCATTTTTCTCTTAATTCAAATAATCTTACTTTCCACTCACTTACACCTCAATTTCTTCTTCAAATATAAGCACACCCTTAACATGCAATGTGAAGGATAACCTTAATCTTTGAAATTACTTCTCCACTTCTAACAACATCAAAATAAGTATACAAACTTAGAAATTATGTGTGGGTATGTGTGCCAGAATCATCTCTAGGAAGTTTAGTCATCTTACTTTAAGTTAAATTATCTTACATTTTGTGAAATGTGTCTAGAGATGTCCATGTGTTTATGTTATATGTTGATTTCGAATTCATCTTGACCTTGCATCTTACATCTAATACTTCACAAGACTTGGTTGATGTTATAAAACTTACATCTAGTGATTTTATAAGACTTGATTTATTCTTCATATCTTGCTTCTCTAAAGTTGTAATATAACTTGTGTTTATCTTCTTTTATGTGCAGTGCTACTCGTGTCTAATAATATGAAAGACTATTCTTTATACTACATCTAAAACTTTTTGTCAAAGACCTCTATCAAATCATATAGGATTAATGATTTGAGAAATTTGTTACACACTAACATTATTAGACAACCAAAACATGATATTGTTTTTTATCATCAAAATTATAGGTGTCTTAAATAAAATATAGATATATGTTTAATCATGAATAATACATTTATGTCTTAAAATTTTTGTCAAAAGAAATTTGGATTGGCTGTGATTAAAAATGAGAAATATGAGTTGGTACCCCATAGAGTTTAGAATAACTAAAAATGTGCATTGATAGGAAGACTTAAGCAAACCACAATGAAAAACCAACCAATTTCCTTTGCCTTTTAGTGATTACATGATGGGAAGGTTAAGTGACAAGTCTCATTCTTACTTCCTAAATGAATTTTTAGTTATTTTAATATTTAGATTACACCAATGGATCATCATAAAACCACCTTTACATGTTTATGTATTGTTCTTTGGACATATAAGATAACTTACAAAACACGTTTAAAAATGTCCACTTTCAGGATTTTTTGGAGAGAGTGTGTCATTACATGCTAAGATAGAACATAAAACATATTGAACTGTGAAAGCATGTAATTTATCATTTGATGAAATTGAAGAGAATATGTTTTTACAACTACAAGAATTAGAAGAAATCAAATTAAAAACATATGGAAAACTATAAGATTTACAGATAGACAAATAAGAGATATCATGATCAAAACATCTTGAGAATAGAGCTTTCAATGGGCTAACAAGTTTTGTTATTTCATTATAGACTTAAAGTAATGGTTGAAAAATTGAGGTCCAAATGAATTTGAGTAAGTTAAGGATAATTTTGTTCTTGTAAATAAACTTTATTCAAGTGATTTACAAGTCATATGAGTATAAATAAACAAAGTGAGAATTGAACCATATTTTTATTTCTCATATGACATCCTTGATATTTTATTGATCCTAATCAATAGATTATTTGTTGGAATGTGAGTTAGAATGCTTTACTTAAGAATTTTAATTGAGTAAACATGGTTTAAATATTTTTTGTTACTCATCTTGATGTTAATGGTGAATAGGTATATGCTTTTACATTTAGTTTATTTTTACTTGAATAACTAAGACATGTGTATATTTAAACCATAGATGAAATATTTATTTTATATTTGCTTTTTTATTATGCTTTATTTGTAGTTTTAAATTATCCATCTTTATATATTTATTTTACTCAGAAGTATAAAAACTTAAGTGTAGGGTATTTGATGACACATTTTATGCACATTTTAAGTTAATAATTTGGTCATTTATCATACTTTTAGTTCTTAAGTGTTTATCTTCATTTTAGTTCTAATAAATAAGTATTAAAAGTGGATTTAATCACAAATGTTCTTAATTGTGCATATTTTCAAGATTTTGATTACCTTTTTTTTTATGTAGGTGCACCGATAAAAAAATCAACACAAGAATAAAAGAAGTTTCTCTCAACTAAAACACAATTTTATTTAGTGGATCGTGAAGATTTTGAATAACACTTTTAATTATTAAGTCTTTCAATGAGGACTTACTCGCCGAACAAAACCATTACAATTATAAATACTAAAAATAATTGTTTGTTTTTCCATCGAAATTCTTTTTGTCCAACGAAAATATTTCATAGGCAAATAACAAGCTTAAGGATCATTTAACTCAATGAATCTAAATGCATTGAATGAAATTATACAAACTTGGAAAATGCGATCAAAGCAAACTTGAATTTCATTGGACTTTTATTTATGGGCCTTATACATCTTTTGTAGCTTTATAATTATATATAGGACTTTGTGAAATTACTTTATATGCTTTTTTTTTTTTCAAATTGTAGCAAATTTAACTTTCTTTTGGAATTCCAAATTCTCTAATTTCTTATGATTTTACAAAACAGTCATAAGAGTAGTTTCATATCCATGCAATTTCTATATTCTATTTATATTTTAATCCATTTAGTTATTTTTAATCTTTTGTATTTACATTTCTAAAATATAATTTAATGTTCTACACTTTTTCAATTTTTTTAAAGAAATTCTAAATTTTCAAAATTGATTTTCTAGTTTAATTCTTAATTCATTTATTGAGAATTAAATTTTCATAGTTCTAAATATTTAAATTTCAATATTATTTATACGTAATTGGATTAGTTTGGTTAAATAGTTTCAATAACATATGAATTGAACTTACATTTGTATAGTTATTTTTTAAGGTTTAATTCACGAGTTTAATTTGAACTGAATAAATTTAATTCACGAGTTTAATTTGAACTGAATAAAATGGATCAATTCTAACTACCTTATTGAAATAATAATATTAGAAACTCTAATAGGTTCTATCTTGTGGTTACAAATAAACTTCAAAAATCAATGATATTTAATAATTAAGAACAATTAAGGATTCCACTATTTTTAATAATTAGAACTTAAAAACTTTGAAAAAAAAATTCAAATTTATTTATGAAATTCAAATTAGAATAGTGGTTCTAAATAAAAACTCAATCCTGTTGCATCATATTTTCCATGTTATGTATGTATGTTATAAAGTCATTATTGTTTAATGATCAATATTTACTTTTAGATATTTAAAAAGGATTAAAAACATTTTTATTTTATTCATAGTTTTAGTTAGTAATTAATTTATGAAGGATGATGATTATGTTGACATTGCCACTAACCTTTTTTTAGACATATTTGTACAACTTCCTTCATATATGACGAGGAAGCGAATGCTCTTATTGACTAAACACCTTCTATGAAAGTTGTTTCATCTTTAGGTGTCCTCAAAATCATTTTGGACTTGCCTCCAAGAGGTGTCTAGTCACTAAGAGGTCTCCCTTAGGAACCTTATGCTCATATTAATTAGGAGAGGATGAATGAGAAGAGGAATATGAATGTATTATAGAAAATGGAGAAGAGGGACAAGAGGAGTGTTCATATTCAATCTTTCCCTTTCTAATAATACCATAACTTTCTTGGAAGGACGTTAAGTTAAAATGTGTCCATGACCAAAGCATTTAAAACACTTGATGTAGATATTATTATTAGTATGTCTAGAGCGGAAATAAGGCCTAAAATAAGATTAAGAAAAATGATGATGTTGATTGGAGGTAGACTTGGGCTTGCCATAGCCCACTATTATTTTATGATTTAAAGGAAATGATGAGGAAGAATGTTTAGAAGAAGAGAAATGGTTGTCTTTATAACTTTTATTTTTCTTTTTGAGGTTGGTAAGTACTCGAATAGGTGAATTTCTAGTATCTCCCTTCTTTTGAGTCAGAGCTCCACCTTATTTGCTTGAAAGACGAAATTTTTCAAATAATGTGGTAGTCACAAAGCCCTACCACATCTTGAATATCCCCAACCAAACCATGTATGAACCTTGTATTGTTATTGATGAGTACAAGAATGGAAACCACAAAAATGAGCAAGAACATATAATTCCAAGAAGAACAATAAAAAGTATGACGAGACAAGATGTTCTTACTCTAAAAAATAATTTCTTATTTTCTTTATTTTTTATTTCCTATGCTTGTAATTAGGAATTTCATGTATACTTATTTTTTTTATGTGCAATTAGTAGTTTGTAAAATTGAATAATTGAGCTCTTTTAAGCCCAAACAAGAGAAGGATGTGTTACTAAAAAAAAGGAGTGCACTAGGAACTTCATGAGTGCAAAAAGGATGACAAGGAAAGTATGTGCTAAAGGACCAAGGAAATCATGACTAAAAAAATGTTTCATCCCTCCCATTTTCAATTCAATTAGGTAGGAATTTGAATTTTAGAATTTAAATTTCCCTCGTCATCTCATGACCAAGACTCGATAGAATCATTTATGTTAGGAATTTGACTTTCATTTCATTTACATTAGCATGTTCATTTGAAGGTAAGTTATCTTGTAAATAATTACGCCTCTCTTCCCATAAAACAACTTTGGAATATAGAAATTGCAATAGAATTTTGGGCACTTGGTGTTTGAAACATTTCTTTTGGATTCTTATATTAGTTCTTATGAGTCAAGCGGTTATTCAAAACTAGGTGTTTATCCTGAATAAGCATGAAGACATCTTCTAAAAGTGGCATGTTATTCTCCATCTTTTAATACGTCTTCTCACGTTTATCCTTTTTTCATTTTTGTACCAAACAACATCTCCTTTGAAAGCCTTCTCGACTTGCTTGGCTTGTGGTTGTAGGGCTACATATTGGCATGATTAAAACAACATGGGTAAAGGTCGATCAGTAAGCATAACCTAGTTCCTTAAGCCTTAACTCAATCAAGGCCCAATCGTCCTTAGACCGAACTACGCAAGCCTAAGAAACGAATTCAGGGGGAATTATTAAAAATTTTTCTATTACCATAGGTAACAAAATAAAATAAAACATCAAGCATCTTATACTTTAAGTTTTTTCGCTTCATACAAAGAAGTTGTTTTCCTGTACCTAGGGAGATCTAACACAAAAAATAAAAATAAATGTATTTTTTTTCCTTTATTTTTCTAGGTTTTATTTGGACAATGGTTTGTGGAAGGAATGTGTTTGTCTATTCCCTTCCCACCATGAACTCTATGTAAAAAGACCTCATTTTGATAAAATGGAAATAAATAGAAATCTTTGAAATATTGAGTGTGTCATATCTCAAGTGGTGTTTCTCCTTTGCTCATCCTAGAGTGACACTTCTTAGCTTATCTCTTGATGACGCATTGGTGTTCATCAAGACATGGAAGTGGAAAGATTCTCTCTAGGAGTTTCTTGAGCTAGGTCACAAGTGGCGATTTACCATCTTGCTTGAGTGACGCAAAGTTCTTTCCAAATCCTGACATTGATTCTTATCTTGTGGGCTAGGTCATAAGTGGTGAATCACCATCTTGCTTATCTCATGAATTTGGATGACACAAGGTGTTGCTCTAATTCTTAACATTATCTTTGTTTCTTGCATTTTTTCTATAATTGTTTTCATTTTTTAGATTTTTGTAAACATCAAATATCATGTTAATCCAAAATCCTTTAAGAACTGTCGAAGAATTCATCCAAGAGCTCCTCACTGAAGCTAGAGTGGAATGATCCTACATACCAAGCTATCCTCTACACTTCATCCCTTTTCCAAATACTCCTCCAGCTTCCGCATTGCACCTAAGGCTTGGAAATTTTCATATCAAATGGTACTTGAGCTTTGGTCCACTCAAAGCTTCCCATTCATCAATCGAAAAATTCAACCACAAGCACACTATAATTTGGTCTCAATATTTTTAGAGAGAGAATCTTGATTCTTCTTTATTTCAAGATTTGATGGTGAAGTAAGAAGGCCAATGGAGATCAACGACAAGAAGACAATCATGGAGGGATTGTTGAACGAGGCACAATTATAAATAAAAAATTTCATTGTTTAATCTTTTTTCTTGCATTTTCTTTAATTATTTTTATTTTTGTGATTTTTGTAAAACATTAAAGATCACGTTAATCCAATCCAATAATCCTTCAAGAATCGTCTAAGAATTCATCCGAGAGCCCCTCCTTCAAGCTTGAGTGGAATGATCCTACATGCTAACCCACCCTTTACGCATCATCCCTTTTCCAAATATGCCAACAAGTGGTTTACAACTTTTGCATTACACCTACAACTTGGGAATTTCGTTTCATAGAGGTCTCCTTTAGGAAGTTCTCAAGATGATCTCCCTATACAGACACTTGAATGTTTTAGGTTTAAGCCACTTAAACTTTGAACTAAAACATTGGCGCCCACAGTGGGGCAAATTAAATTTGTTCTACCTTCGAAAAACTATAAGCAACCAGTGACACGGGATCCAACCAAAGGCATACGACGATGCTCCCACTTTTGTAACAAATTCTCGATACTATGCAAGAATTGCAACGAGAGAATGAAGAAAGTATGAGAAGATCAGAGGAGGCCTAACTAGAATGAGAGATACTGTGGCAAGAAGCTAAAGAATCCAACCATTGAATAGAAGAAGCCTTGAGAGCACATAAAGAGCTACAAAAAGCGAATGAATAATTGCAACATACAATGTGAAGACAAATTACCTGACAAAGGAGGGTAGACTCATATCCAATCTTCATGCAACTAGATACTTTGTCATTCTCTCAGGAAATCATGGATAAGCTCGTACCACCGTACTATATGGTTATAAAAATTAACCCTTTCTCACGATCATGTGATCCCAAGAACCATCTTAAAGCTTTTTGAGCCCACAAGGTAATTTCAAGTGTGTCGGATGTGGTTTGATGCAAGATGTTTGTTGGGACTTTCTCGAGAACAGTTCCTTAGTCGTTCAGTGAAATTCTAAATGGGACAATCACTTTCTTTTTGGATTTTCCCATTTATTGAACACAACCAATAAAGTGGAATCCATAAACCCAACTGACTATTCTGACTTAAAACAACATGAGAATGAACCCCTGAAAGATTACCTCAATTGCTTCTATGATATCATAGGACACATTCACTCATCCAACGAAGAAATGTTCGTAGACACCTTTATTAAAGGTCTTCATGCCAATCCTTTAAGCGAATCATTAAATCAAACAGTCAAAAAGTTTTTCAAGGGAGGAGTGTAGGATCTAGACCAACCCAAAAAGGAGATGAAGAAGATAGTTCTTCAAGAGAGAACCCAAAGTGGCGCAAAGGAAGACACTATAGAAGCCATGCTTGCGACAATGAACAATTTAATATATGAACAAGTAAGAAAACAAGAAACTAAAGGAATTGAAATATAAAAATGGAATGAGGAAGAAGATGATTGAACATGCTACCTTCAAGATTAGAAATCTTCATGGGTGAGTGAAGGAGGATTTGCCACTTGAGAAGACTTCTTAAGATAAGAATCAAAGAAAAGAGTAGAGACACAATTCAATAACTCTCACAATTTCTCATAGAAATTCTCATTCATTCAACTTGATGCATTTTACAATGGAGAGCACTCCTATTTATAGCCGAGAAATTTGACAAAGCAAGGAGTCTTGAAAGACAAAAAGACTCAACTACACTAATCAAGGTTAACTACACTTAACTACGTTTAAGCTAAACTAATCCTTTAAAATTAGGGAGATGCATTTGGTGGTTACTAAAGTACATGAATGTAATGATGACTAGGACGAATGTACATGATGGAATGCACTTGAAAGTTATAACGATACATGAATGTAATGATTACTCTAATGACTATGATGAATATACATGAACCAATGCATTAGGTAGTTAATAAAATGCAAAAATCGTAATGAGTACGATGCATGTTCTAGGTAGTTACTGTGAATGTGTCTTGAAACTTGAAGAGTAAAAAATGACTTAAAGTAGCCCATGTGAGGTACTTGTGTTAACTTAAGCCTTTCGAAGACTTTTCTAATTCAAGACCAATTCTCTAAAGTTTGTACTTTTCTTTAAGTTCTCTCTAATTTCTACAATTTACAATAATTTATTCTTCTAATTTCTTCCTTCAAAAGCTCTAGGATTCTTCTCTCTTTTATTTCTTCATCTACATTTTCATTTGTCATGCTTTTTTTTTTTTATTTTTCATGTCTTCTATTCTCTTTCTTCAACAAGTTCTTTCTCATTCTCGTATGTATCATGTATGAAACAAGTTAAAAGTTAGGTTTATAGTATATTATAAGCTAGTTTTAGAGTGTCTTAGAAACTAGCTCTAGAGTGTCTTAAAAGTTACATTTACCTTTCATTTGGAGTATATTTGTCTCTTTAAGCTCGACACTACGTAACTATAAATAAACTTTAATCGTATTTGAGACATCACTTATGAATACATGTGATAATTGATCATTCTTTTGTGAAAAATTCTTTCTACCAGAATGGTCATCTTAGGGGAAACTTCTCCATTAAGATCTTATACATGGAACCTAGCTTATGATGTAGAAAACTTAACTTATATTAAAAGGTTTGAAAAACGATTTCAATTCCTCTTTCTTCTTCAACATTTTGCTACACAATTTTTGTTGTATGGTTGTAATTTTTAAGTCATATAAACATTGAAGTTCATATTTTGACATATTATCATAAAAGTCATTGATTTTTTTTCCTATTAGGTGCCTCTTAGGCTTGTTGAATTTAAGTAGGGATTAAACAAGTTTAAAATATTTTAATTAACTTTATTTAAGCATAATCCACTTAAATAATATATTTTACTTAATTTAAATTGAAATAATTAATAAAAAGTTTAGTAAATTTAGTATTATATGTATTTTAGTTAATTAAAATTTTTATCATTATAGAATTAACCAAATCAAAAAAAGAATGTCAATTTACCATTAACTTGTCTACTTCTATTTAACTAATTAGTGATGAAATCGTTATTAAAATTAAAAAATTTTTAAGATGTTAAAATAAGCATATTACTTCTTTTATTTATGTGTTGAGTGATAATGAATGCTTATGAACACATAGGAACACATGTTAATCATATATATTCTAAGTTAAATGTAATAAAGTTAACACTGAAAAAGACATATACAAGAAAAAAATACATATTTTATAAAAATAGAAAAACTTCCATTATTTCAAATGACTTTCATGGAAGATTTCAAAGTAGGAAAAAAAGAAAGTAAGTGTTTGAGATTTCTTAAAAATGTTTTAAGATGCTCTCATGTCATTAAAAAATATTTTAAAAACTTTAAAACCAAACTTTTTCAAAGGCTCTTGATAGGTAAAAAAGACTAGTTTTAAGCATAATAGTTCCAATTAACACTAAAATTTAATTTATTATAGCCTAACTTACGGTGACTTACTTTCATCTACTCTTTTAACAAAACTTCTTTATATATTCATGAATGATTTTAAAAATTTAAAATAAATAAATATTATAATATTATTCTTATTTTTTTTTCACAATAAAATATGGATCTCAACCTAAATCAAAATTTTGAAAGAAATCATAAAATGTTTAATCATCATTAATATTTATAAGATGGTGAAATAACTCTTTCTATTATTGATCTATTAGAAGATATAAATAATTGCTCGAAGTTTTTAGCTTTGAAATCATCAATATAACATAATTTGATTTGTAAACTTTAATTATAAAAAAATTTATTTGATTTTAACGGAAATATTGAATAAATAAATAAGAAAAATAAATAAATAGAAATGATAAATAATACTTAGATATAAAAATATACTATTTGAATAAATGAAAATTAAAGAAAAGAAATGAAAATCTTCTCTTATTTTATTTTGGTAACTAGAAGAATAGATTGACACAAGTAAAAACTTTTGTACTAATTAAAAATGACTTTAGCTCAAAAATCATTTTTACAATATTCTTTTTAAGAAAAATATTAATTATTTTTTATTACAAATATTTATTCAATCAAGAAACATTACACATAACAAAGTGATTTTTATATTTGAAAATTTAACATTTCCTATTTTTCTATTCCACAAAAAATTCCTTTTTACTATTTTCTTCCCAAGCAAACAAAAACTACAATATTTTCTATCTATCTCACTTTTTCCCCCCTTTATATTTTCTTTTCATTCCTTGACATTTGTCTTTAAACAAACAACATAGAAATAAAATCTACAATTTTTAAAAGTATAAAACAATAATTTTAGAAAGAAAAGTAATTGTATGTATCTTCAAAACGCTTTAACAACTTTACATATCACATAATACATGTATCTCATTAATTGGAAGAATACATCTTTACCCTGAATTAAAACTTACCTGACTCAAGGACTTTTAATTAATGACTAATGATTATGTATGTAATGAAATCAAAAAATAAAATACTAGTATTACATACATGTTATATATATATATATATATATATATATATATATATATATATATATATATATTAACCATAGACATTATTCTAAAATACTACGAAAATAAATTCTTTAGAGTATATATTTTAAATTTTTATAAAAATGAATGATAATTTTATATGAGCGGAAAGCATAACTAAATTTCAGTAATGTCCTAAGATTGATGAGTTTGTAAGAACTAGGTCCACAGTCGCAAAGGTGAAATTCCCATTTTGCCCAAACTCCAAATAAAGACCAAAGACCTCTTTCGTTCTCTTTTCTCTGGAACCAGCTCTTCTGGTGTTGATCTCGTTTTCTCAAACACACTACTCTCTCTCCCTCTCCACTCTCTCTCTATCTCTCTCTAACCATAACCCTCGCAGGTTGTTCCAATTCACCATGACGGTGATGATGCCAGCACCCATTGATGTATGCGTTTGTTTCCTAACCTAACCTTAAACGCACACACGTACACATACTCTCTCTCTATCTGAGCGCATCTATTTATTCACAATATTAAGTCGCGTGTTGTGCTTATATTCGAGCGATTCTGCGCCCAAGCGCGGGACGTGTTATTCAATTTGGTTTTCTCCACTTGCGAGTGGGGAACTGACGGGGGTTTCGGTTTCGGTTTTTCATTTTATGTTTTGCTGTTGTTTTGATCTGAGAGAGTGAGAGTTTTGCACAATTGAGCGATTTCTAGTGCAGTTTGGGGTTTCGATTTTAGGGCTTTGCGTGTACGATTGGGGGTTCGGTGGGCGTTGCGGTGGATCCGAACTTGCTGACGTGGTTGGTTTTGGTTTTTGTTTTGTGCAGCAGCAAGAGGACGAGGAGGTGCTCGTGCCGCACACGGATTTGCCTGAGAACAATCACCAACCTATGGAAGGTAGTTCTCGTTTTCTTTGATCTGAGCTTTTAGTTTTTTTTTTGTCTGTTTTAATTTTAGGTCAAGGAGCTGGGTTTTTTTCAGCGTCGTTAGCTTCTGTGTGATTTAAATGAGGTTGGGGGAATGGTTTATGCGTTGTTGTTGCTTGGTAAGACATTAGCTTCTGTGTGATTTAAATGAGGTTGGGGGAATGGTTTATGCGTTGTTCTCTTGCTTGGTAAGAGAGTGCGAGAGATGAGTGAAAAATTGGTTTAAGGATTTTAGGTTGGTTAGGATTTTGTGTTTTAAGTGTAGGAAATCCGTTAGTGGTCTGCGCGTTTGCATTCTGATTACCTTTTCTTTTATTAAGAAACGTTTTTCAGCTAAAGTGTCAGAACTGAAAATAATTTGCGTCCAATCATTGGTTGATTTGTATTTGAAAGTTGTGCGGTTTTGATGCAATTGTTTATTTTGTAATTAATTAGGTAATATCATTTTACTTGTGTTCCTGGTTAGCTACCCGAGGGTCTAGAGTGGCTAGGTTCATTTTTTTTTTCTTTGGGGGCTAATTTATGGTTTCAGCTAATTCCAGACGTGATAGGTGATTTTTCATTTTTTTTTGTTCCTTTGATGATTGTCAGTTGTAGCTCAACCTGAAGCTGCCAATGCTGTGGAGAGTCAGCCTGTTGAGGATCCTCCATCGTCTAGATTCACATGGAGAATTGAAAACTTTTCAAGGCTGAATACGAAGAAGCTCTATTCGGAACAATTTGTTGTTGGCGGCTATAAATGGTTAATGATTGTCAATTTTCTTGGATATGCTCTTGTATGTATACTTGTATCCAGTGATTATCTTCTTCAAACTTGGTTTTATTCTTCACAGGCGTGTGCTTATTTTCCCAAAAGGAAACAATGTGGACTATTTGTCCATGTATTTGGATGTTGCAGATTCAGCTAGTTTGCCCTATGGTTGGAGTAGATATGCACAGTTTAGCTTGGCAGTTGTTAATCAAATCCATAATAAGTATTCTGTGAGAAAAGGTAATGCCTGCAGTTTGATCTTTACACTTTTACAAGATGACATAGATTAGCCATAGATGTAGAATAGAAAAGAGCATTGCAGGAGTTAAAGGTAAAGAATTTTGATCGTTTTTTACTGCCAGTAGTGGATGGAAGAGCATTCGATACCTCCTTGCATGATAAATATTCTGTTATAATTAGTCAATTAGCAATACATCATTTTCTGATAAATCATGTGACACCTTTACTCATTCCATAGTTTATATTTTGTTCATAGTTAATTTTCTATATCTTACTGTTTGGATAATGGAACTTTGGAATGGAGTGGGGTTATTGGTAGCAGATGTTTAAATTCATTCGTATACATATGACATGGTTCATATCGTGGTTAACCTTTCGTTCCGCCCTCTTGCACCTCGTCTAAAAATTTGGTGGAGAATGAGATTGAGTTCTATAGTTAAAAGTTGTTAATTAATTTTTTATTGAAAAGTGAAAATGCACAGTTTTTGGGATTTATTATAGGCTTGTTGTAACTCAATTCTACTACACTATGCAGACACACAGCATCAATTTAATGCACGTGAAAGTGATTGGGGTTTCACGTCCTTCATGCCTCTTGGTGAATTGTATGATCCCAGTAGAGGGTATCTTGTGAATGATACTCTTATAGTTGAAGCTGAGGTTCTTGTTCGTAGGATTGTTGATTACTGGACTTATGATTCAAAGAAGGAGACTGGCTATGTTGGGCTTAAGAACCAAGGAGCTACCTGTTATATGAATTCTCTACTCCAAACCTTGTACCATATTCCATATTTTAGAAAGGTTAAAACAGTTTATCATATTTTGTTTTGCTTGAAGTTCAATTATCTGTTGGAAAGCAATGAGAAGTTGGTTTGTGGATATAACATTTCAGGCTGTGTACCATATGCCAACAACTGAATATGATATGCCATCTAGTAGCATCCCTTTGGCTTTACAAAGTTTATTCTACAAGCTTCAATATAGTGACACCAGTGTTGCGACGAAGGAGCTGACAAAGTCTTTTGGATGGGATACATATGATTCTTTCATGCAGCATGATGTTCAGGAACTAAATCGGGTTCTCTGTGAAAAACTTGAAGACAAAATGAAGGTATGACAAGAACTTTGGTTAATTTTCTTCTTGATGAGAGATCATATCTAATGGTTATTATATGTTATTTGTCTCCAGGGAACTGTTGTTGAGGGAACCATACAAAAGTTATTTGAAGGGCACCATATGAATTACATAGAATGCATCAATGTAGACTACAAATCAACTAGAAAAGAGTCATTTTATGGTAATTCCTTAGGCATTTTGAATCCAATTATGTGTTTAGTTCTTGTTGTATAATTCTAATTTAGTTTTACATATGCATGTTAGACCTTCAGCTTGATGTCAAAGGTTGTCGTGATGTTTATGCTTCCTTTGATAAGTATGTTGAAGTTGAAAGACTTGAGGGGGATAACAAATATCACGCTGAACAGTATGGTTTGCAGGTTAGTTGCTATTCATAAATGCTGCATCAGCATATAATAAGCTATTAGAATCATTTGGAGAAGTTAGCCTTGTCTTTTAAAGGAGTTTTGTATTTTTGTTTAATTCTGTATTGATATTATTACTCTAGTGTCTTCTACGAACCATTTCCATTCTAAAAATAGAATTTAGGGGATTTATGAATCACTTTTGTCTTCTACATCAATATTGGCTGGGTCAGATGTTGGGTGCATTTTTGAAACTGTGATGCATCATCCTGAATATTATCTGGGAGAGTACAAGAAGCTGTAAATTGACAGTTATATAGATTTTCATTGTGCTTATGTTAAATTTTGAAAAATCCCTAACTGTTCTGAGAAAAGTTGATAGCAAAGTTACTGATTACAGTTTCCTGCCGAGTGACAAGTTAGTAGAATTGTAGATAAGATGAAGTTGAAAGACAAACTCTTTCTATTCTTTAAGGATGATCCTGCATCATATGACAGTGCAGTCCGTTTATATACCAGCTCTAGTAGTGTACAAAGCAAGCTTACAGCAATAACCAACTTATATTATATAATATAGATATAAATAGCTAAACTAACTAAAGGTTTTCTGCCTTAGCTGACAATTATAACGCACACAAGAATACTCTAACGTAGGGAAGCTTTGCTTCAATGTTCTTTCGCAGTCCTTGGTTATATTTTAGCTTTATGTTTTGTGGATGTTATCCATGATCTTGTGCAATGTCTCTCTTCCCCGGTTGCCTTTCTGTCAAAAGCCAAAAGTTCATAGCAATTTATTTGCTTATTCGGGGCAATAAGCCAGTGACAGATTCACTTGTAAGAGATTGTATTTGAAGAACACTCTAAGATAGGAAAAAAAACCTTCTGTTATTCAGCTTGTTGTTCTCTTGCTCCAGTGCATTCTGTGTTTTGATGTTTCACAGCCATCTAAATCATCAAGTGAATGTTATGAAGGGTCCTCTAAGGCATGAGGTTCTCACCTAGTGGGATTTGAGTAGGGTAGATGTACGCACTACTAGACCCTGTCCTCACAAAAGGGTGGGTCTAGGATGGGTTTAGCTCACCTGTCGCTGTCCTCACAAAAGGAAAGGTGGGGCAGGGTAGGAGGTGTTCATGTTTAGGATACGGGTCTAAATTTTAGTAATAATCTCCATCTCTGTTGGGTTTTCTCGAGACAGGGTAAATTCTTTGGTAACTGGTCACAGTTTTTTGCAATTTTGTCTATGCATAGTAAATCCATTGGTAACTGGTCACAATTTTTTAGAATTTGGTATCTATACATACATTTAAGATAAATTATATATTAATTTATACTTGTATTTTAATTCAAACAATACAAAAAAGGAATAAATTAAAGACAATTTTAAATTAAAGTTAATAGTTATATTATATTTTTAGTTAAATGTATAATTTTAAGTTTGTTATTTAATTATTTTGTAATTTAAATATGATTTAACTATTAAAATAGTTAGTGTATATTTTTAAAAAGTCATAATAATAAGATCATATATATATATATATTTATATATGTAATATTGTATACTGTGATTTAAAAATTATATATAAAAAAGGTAACGAGGTGGGTAGGCAAAGCAGGTATTCCTAGTCAAAGTTGGGCTAGGTTTGGGTTAGGGGTTCATGGTTGTTTGCCATGCCTACCCACTACATAATCCTAACCTGTTAGTGGAGAGGCTGTTTCCTGGATTTGATTCAATTAACTGATTTCTAGGCATCTTGTTCCAAGTTATTTATGATATTTGCTTGCCTGAGTGAATTGTGTTATTCAATAGATCAAGCTATTTATGACATTTTGTAGAGCATGTCTTCTATTTGCTGGTTTACTTGCAAATTGCGCTACAACCATAGTGATCAATCCACACTAGAGACTGGGGTTACTGAGCCTGATAGTAGCTTACCTAAAATTTAGAATGAACACACCATGAAGGCTCAAATAACTCTACAAAACACAGGATGTAGCAATGTATGACTGTGAAACAGGAGTCTGAGCTTCTTAAACAGAGGATGGAGCTTGTGAAACAAATGCTACTATCTAAATAGAGGCTGTTATGTGTACTACTAGATGAAGTTGGATGTAGAACTAAGCAAGACACCTGATAAATTATCCCATCGAAAGTATCTCCCCTGGACCATAGCGACATGGACTAAATGCCCTGTCGAAGCCAAGGAACTTGCTCCGAATAGTGCTGACAAATGATGACTGAGGTGGGATTCGGCATTTTTAAACCATGAAGGCTGTGGCAATGAAGATTGTAGTAACAAAAAAAGTCATGGCTACATTCACCCATTGACAGACGATACTCAAGCTATTGGATATTGGGATGACACTGTGTATGTGTGAATGCAAGTCAAATTAAAATAAAATATAAGCAATATGACAACAGGTCTGGATTGAGAGTCAAAATTTACAGATTTGCCTTCTAAAAATGACATGTTATGCTTTGCAAGAAAAAGAAGCATCATTTTAAAATGCAAGTACTTCGTCTCCTTACTAAAATATTCCGATATGTTATAATAGCCTGTATTCTGCATATGTTACACTACGAAACTTCTGCACCTCTATTATCTGTTATATTTATTATAATTTAACTGATGACAACCTTTTGTTGGTTTCAAATTCTGTTACCACGCAAAAAAAACATAGCAATTTCATAAACAGATTGTTAAAAATGTTTGGATGTATCCATATCTTATCATATTTTAGACTTTTCTGTATTATCCACTAGGCTTGTTTTCCCTATTTCCTCATTAACTCATAGGATTGGTTATATAATTCCTTATCCTATGATTTGTTTCTTATTTGGTTAGGATTATGATTGGTATAGTTGTATTTTAGAGGTGATAAAAATCAGAGTTATTGTGCTCCGCTGATGTATTTCATATATATAGAAAAAGAGATTAGTACAATACAAGGAATGGTTATAGCCTATAACACGCAATCACTAAGATAAGTACATAGACCAAAAAAGCAGTTTTATGAAAGCTTAACAATAAAATAATGATGATCACAATTTCAACACTCCCCTTCAAGTTGGAGCATAGAAATTGTATGTATCAAGATTAGAACATATAAACTGAATTCTAGCCTCTCTCAAAGTCTTAATTAGAATGTCTGCAAACTAGTCACTAGACTTGATAAATCCAGTATTAAGTCCCTTGGACAACAACTTCTTCTCCATGTTTGGTTCTCGTATGGAACATTGAATTGGAGGCGATATAAAGGGTTGCCTAATCCACACAAGTTCACAAGTGGCCAAAGCCATAATTTTGTATTCAACATTTGAACAGAAGCAATCAACATTTTGTTTTATGCTCTTTTAAAAGAATATTCCCTCCAACGAAAGCAAAATATCCTGTACTGGATCTCTTGAAAATTGGACAACTAGTCTGATCTTCATCACAATACCCTATGCTTTGAGTATTTCCCTAGTTGTCATCATATGACAATCCTTGCCTTGGAGCCTTTTTTATGCGTATGAGAATGCGAATTACAGCATTCTAGTGGTCAATGTGAGGATTCTACATGAATTGACGAACAACTCACTTGAATTTGGATGTGATAAAAATCATTGAGTTACTTGCTCAACTGATGTATATTTTATATATTAAAGAGGTAGAGTACATTACAAGGAAAATTTATCTCCTATAACACTCGACTCTTGGATTAGGTCTTTTAATAGTGAGATATTAAGTCTTGTAATAGTGAGATAAAGGAGTTTCTCACCAACCTTCTGTATCTCTAGATTCTGAAAAGTTTCACCTTGAACCATCAATAGCTTTTGATTTGGGTACACAAGACTATTAATAGGCTTGCAATTTGCCAATCCTGTCTCCTCTAGAATATCAACAGTATATTTTCTTTGTGAAATAACAACACCTTCCTCTGATTAAGGCACTTCAATAACTAGAAAGTATTTTATGTAGCAAAGATCCTTGGTCTGGAAATTGCTAGAGAAGTGCTTATTTTTGTTGAAAATCTTGGTGGCATTGTTTCCTATAATAGCTATATCATTAACATAGACAATTAGATAAACACAATTTTCTAGGAGAAATACGATAATAGAAGAGTGAATAATCTGCCTTACTTTGTTTTAATCCAAAAGTCTATAATATGCCTAAAGTTTGCCAAACCAAGGTCAGGGTGATTGCTTTTGTCCGTAGAGAGAGCGATGTAATTTATAAACAGGAGTAGAAGACAAAGAGAAAACAAAAGAAGAGTATGAGGAAGACAGACTATGATAACTTACGAACATGATATGGGTTTCAAGTGGATTGAATACCTTCTTAAAAGCAATTTACCAATTTAAAGTGGAGTCTTGTGAAGGAGTTGATGGAGAAGGATCCATGACATGTGAAATTATTGTAAGAGGATCTGAATCTCAAGAGACTTCACGAGTCATGGCAAGATTTCTATGTCTTGTGCTGATATGTAAGGGTGGGTGTTAAAGCTACACTAGCTGGATGATGAGCAAGGGAAGAATGCTGGTTTTCATTGTGGTTGGAGTCACAAGAAGCCAAAATCATTAGGGGATCAAGGGACGGAACAGAGAGAGCCTATTGAATAGAATCAATAGTTTCCATGGGGTATGAGAAAAAACTTGTCCTCTAAGGTAACCCTTAAGAATAATACAAAGGGATTTGAAATTTAGAGTGTATTTCCCTCTTTTAGGATTTGATATTTATATTAGCTTTAGATAGATCAGATGCAATGTATGAGAGGGAAGAGAAGAGAATTTGAAAAGATATATCTAGGAACTAGGTGTTGCACAAAGCAGACAATACCTTTACAAGAAATTCTATTTATGACTATTTAATCTAACATTGCCCCTCAAGCTGGAGCATGCAAATTGTATGTGCGAAGCTTGGAACAAATATAATCCAAGGTCCTTTCAAGTATTTCATTAGTACATTTGCAAGTTGATCATTTGATTCGACAAGCTCAGTGCAAATTTCCTTGGCCAGCAACTCTTCTTGAGTAAAATGACAGTCAATATCAATTGGGAAAGACATGATTAACATCCAATTTGAAACAAGTCGCAACCATTAGTTAACGCAATTGTAAGAATAATCTTGATAGTAATAGGCTTGGTAACTGGAGAGATTGTTTCATAAAAATCAAACCCCCCAACTTGATTGAACCCTTAGCCAACTAATCTGACTTTATATTTGTGAACAATGCCATTAGGGTTTTCTTTTACCCAAAATACCAATTTACAACCAACAACTTTCTTATCAGATTGTAAAGAAACCAGATCCCAGATGTGGTTATGAAGAAGAGCCTCATATTATTGTTTCATAGCAGTAGCCCAATTTGGATTTTTCAGGGCCTGTGAAACACTGCAAGGTTCAATGTTGGTCAGAAATAGTGAAAGATGCATTCTTGGGTTACTAATACCAGCTTTGATTCGGGTCTGCATAGGATGATTGTTAGGAGGCCTGGGCAAAGACTCAGACTCATTAGGTATAACAGACTCAAACTCAGTGGGTATATCAGTAGGTATATCAGTGTTGGCAATATGGTTAGTCTGAGAAGGGGCAAAGAAAGACTCAGTAGGAGGGGAGAGATTATGATTAAGATTTAAATACTAGGTGCTGGAAGAAACAATAGCATCAGAACGTGAAAACATTTCACAATAAGGAAGTCTGATTTCGTTAAAAAATAACATCCAGATGTGTAAATATGACCAGATTTAGAAAGACACAGGTAGCCTTTATGAGAAGTTGAAAACCCAGGAAAACACATTCTTGTGACTGAAAATCTAATTTGTGACTGTTATACGGTCTAAGGAAAGGAAAATAGGCACAACCAAAGACCTTTAAAAAACTATAGTCATAACTCTCAGCAGTAGTGACAACGACAGATATTGCGGAAACGAAATTGTAGTGACAACGGACATTGCAGAAACAATGAAGGAGAAGACAACCTGAGATCTTACTTTGCTCTAATACCAACTTAGAGAGAAATAAGATGGAAAAAAACTATGTATTCAACCTACATTGTCGTACCTTTTATTAGTGTTAATGTATAGATATATACTTAAGATAAATAAAACAGACAATGTATTTTAGAGAGCTTGAATCACGTCTCTTATATTCTCATATTTATATTGATTGTTTCTAATACAATGAGTAGGGCAAAAAGTAAAAATGAAAAGACATAAATAGAGTCCTAGATACAAAATTAGGTACAACTCTTAGGTACACCTAGCGATTTTCCAATAAAAACTATTTAATACCTATTCTAGCACTCCCTCTCAAGCTAGGGCATATAAATTGTATATACCTAGCTTGGAACAAGTAAATTCAATTCGAAGTCCTATTATAGATTTTGTTAACACATCCACAAGTTAATCGTTGGATCCGACAAACTTAGTGCAAATTTCCTTAGAGAACAACTTTTTTAGAAATAAGATGACAATCAATTTATGTGTTTTGTCCTCTCATGGAACACTGGATTTGAAGTATTGCGGAGAGCAACTTGGTTATTGCAATACATCTTTATTTGCTGAATCTTACAAAAGTTTAGTTCTTGAAGGAATGGTTTTACCCCTACAAGTTCGTAAGTAGGAGATGCCATTGCCTTATATTCAACTTTAGTAGTTGATAAAGTAACTACATTTTCTTTCTTGCTTTTCCAAGGGATAATATATCGTCTGGTCAAAACACAATATCCTATGGTGGAGCATTTGTCAATAGGGATCCAACCTAATTGACATGACATTGCCCAAAGATTTGGGTATTTCCTTCATCTTCATATAATAGACCTTGTCCTGGAGCCTTTATGAGGTATAATAGGGTATGGACGATGACATTTCAGTGATAACTACAAGGAGTCTCGATAAAGTGACTAACAACACCAAGTGTGAACGACAAATCAGGTTTAATAATAGTAAGATAAATAAGTATTCACTTTGTTTTGCCATTAATTTTTGATTTGGGTCCATAGGACTATCGACTGATCTACAATCAATCATTCCAGTCTCTTTTGGGATATCTGGCAGATATTTCCTTTGAGAGATTACAACACCTTTTGGGTATGCTACTTCAATACTCAAGTAATATTTGAGACTTCCAAGTCCTTGGTTTGAAAATGGCGTCTTCCTTTTGTGAGATTATTTATTTGGCTCAAACAGTTGCTTAAAGAACTAAGACTTGGGGAAGTTGCACAAATGACTCTCATTTGTGATAACCAAGTTGGTCTCCATATTGTTTCAAATCCAATATTTCGGAGGGGACTAAACATATAAAGATAGATTGTCACTTCATTTGATAAAATATTTTATTTAGAGATATTACCACTATGTTAATTCCAATGATATGTTGGATGATATTTTCACCAAATCATCGTGGTCCACTAGAATTGACTATATATGTAACAGCTTGGTGCATATGATTTATTATAGGTATATTTTATATATGGTCTTGGGCCCATAGTTATATATGCTATGTATATGCTTCTCTGCAGTGCCCAACAAACTAGGGGATTCTATCACATGACTCTATACTATTTCTCTCTACAGCTCCAAACAGTCTCTTCATATTTTGTTAAGTTGGTTGCTTGCCTGAATGCAAAATTTTAAGCGGATTTATTTTTATTGAGCTTGATGCATAAACTAATTTACTTTTTAATGAACGTGACTATTTCAGGATGCTAAGAAGGGTGTCCTATTTATTGAATTTCCTCCTGTTCTTCAACTTCAGCTAAAAAGATTCGAATATGACTTTATGCGGGATACTATGGTTAAGGTTGGTGGTCCAATTGATAAATTGCTGATATTTTTTTGCAGTTAGTACCTATCTATTGCTGAAATTTTCGATTGAATGCTCTCAAATAGTGCTTCAATTAGTGTAACTGTTATATGGAGTAAGGTGCATCTGGTGCACTTTAGCTCTACCTTAAAATGCCAACGTAGATTGTTAAAATTATGCATGACAATGTATAGTGCTATCCCTTTTTGGTTGTTAGTAGTGGTGCTTTTATGGCATTGCTAATTTGCTACTGTATTCTTCCAAGAAAGTGATTTGGTGTGTATTTTGGAAGGCAATTTGAACTAAACTGGTTGGTGGTGTTGCAAAATAGTTGCTTGCTTAGTGCTTGAATAGTTTTGGTAGGATTTAAAGGATAGCGCTTTATAGAATTGAAATACATGGTGGACCTTACACCACTGTTGGTTAATTATACTTGTTTGAAAAATAGTTTTTTTGTAACTGCTGTGGCTAGGGATGGGATTGTGTATCATTTAGACACAAAGAAGATTTTATGCGAGAGTGCGGATGGGTATTTGCTATTATTATGATTGTCTATGCTTCTTTCAATTTTCATTCACATTTGATAGATTGCAAATGGAACTGGTAGTCTAATTCTTTCTTGGTTCTCGTACTATATAGATTAATGACCGTTATGAGTTTCCCTTACAACTTGATCTTGATCGTGATGATGGAAAATATCTTTCACCTGATGCTGATAGGACTGTCCGCAATCTTTACACACTTCACAGGTAATGTAATGATAGTGTTTGTTAATACAGATTGCATTTGGGAGCTACTTTTATAGTTTGATTATTTACTTTTTTGACCATTCATAACTGGTTATTTTTTGGTTGGTGATTGGGTATGTGAGAACTAGTTTTATATTCAGTTTATTGAAAGTATGAGTGTGCAATTTTTATGGGCTTGTTGCTGTATAAGTTGCCGAGTCTTCTTTCATTGTGCAATTTTTATAGACTTGTTGCTGTACATGCTGCAAAGTTTCCTTGTTATTGTAAGGATGAAAATGGAAAATTGAATTATTATTCTACTTTTCTGACTATTGGGAAGAGCGAAATTTAGTGTGGATCTCGCATGACTATTTTCTTCCTCGTCCATTTTTTTTTTTATTTCAAACAATAGACACCATTTTTCTTTCTTGATAGTTAATTTTCTCGTAGGAATTTCTGTTATAAAAAAAAATAAAATTAGGGAAAGTTGGTGAATTGCTGTCATTGGGGAATGCATGTAATTGGTGTGTAAAGTTATCTTCGAAACTTTTTTTTCTTTGACAGTAGGTATTGTTGTGCATTTTGTCATATTAAATTGCATTACCCTTTTATTAAAGAAATGCATAAAAATTATAAATTTTCTCTATCCATGCTGTGAGGATATTGTAATCCAATTTTGTTTTGTGCTTATGTTTTAACGTACTTTAAAATTTTTTTTCCAGTGTTTTGGTTCACAGTGGAGGTGTGCATGGCGGACATTATTATGCTTTTATCAGGCCAACCCTCTCTGAGCAGTGGTATGTGTAAATAATCTTGAGAGTCCTCTTCTGCTCATTGTATCTAGGATGTATTTATACATGCATGTAATGGGGACATGAGAGAATAATATTAAATATGAAGAACAATAACTTGCTGTTGGGAATACAGTGTCCTAACAGATTATGTTACACATCTTTTTTATTTTGGGCAAGGAGTTCTGGCCGGTGTAGTGTATGGAGGGACAAGTGAGAATCAAAACATTTAGTGTTATATTAAGATAGGGAAAGTAAAGTATTATTGATTCTGAGTAAAAATAAACAAAAGTTGGTAATCTTCTGTCATAGTTGTCTAATGTAGAACAGGGTATTACCGCTGTTGGTTGTCACTGGCTGAACTTGTTGGTTGCAACTGTCTAATAGAAAGGATATTGTAAAAAGTTATAACATTGTAATGGAAATAAGACATTTAAGGGGAAAATCATAAAAATTCGATTTTAAGCTTACCTCTCACAAAATTGATTTTTAAAGTGAAATTTGCATCCACTTATATTATAATTTGGTCATATATTTAGTTGATGTTGGATCTCCAACACATCCTATTATACCTAGTATTGAACATCTCGAGTTTGTAATTAGATTTGGGTAGTCCAATAATGACTTGATAGCGGGTAACATGATGTTACACACCAAGAAGACCACGGGCAAATTAAGAAAATTACTCCTTTTCAATTTATGTATAGGAGGAGAGGCAAAGAAAAAGAAAATAACATAATGAGGTCTAGAAAGTAAGTGGGACCAACTTTGTTAGAGGTGAGAGAAGAATATAAATAAAGAGGAGAGGAGCAAGAAAGGGGAGGGGAAAATACTAGGGAAAGAATTGGGGAGAGAAGTGGCCTCTCGAAAGCCCCCTACACTTTCTGTTATTACTTGTTATGCATATATTCTATACACAAACTTCACCTTCGTGAATTTTGCATTCTTCTATTCATATTTCTTACCTTTACATACTGCAAATTATCTGTAACTTTGGGGGTATGGGTTTTGTTTAAGTGGCCGTCTGTTTGGGATTCTTACAACTTGGTATCAAATATTCAATTTGGGGCATCATACTGTGAATGGTCACTACACGTACTGTTGCCGTTATGGCATGGATGGTTTGGAGAGGCAAATGGCGGAGTTCCGAGCAGAACAAGATCGTTTCATGGAGTCGATGATGAAACGCATGGAGGAATTGATGATGCGTCAACCTTGTAAGCATCTTGAGGACGATGATGGTACTTCCCGCGTGTACGTTCCAGGTGGGGGACTTCGTAGAGACCCTCCTCTGAACAAGGGTGACTTTAACTGCAGAGTGGAGATTCCTTCGTTTGACAGTTCCGATGCAAGCGGCTGACTCGTTCAAATGGATAGGTACTTTCGCGTCTCCGACATCCCTGTGAGCGAAAAGTTGAGTACGCAGTTCTTGCCCTTCACGTGAGGCTTTGACGTGGTTCGAATGGTGGGAGTCATAGTCTTCCTTCCCCACTTGGCTCTGTTTTAAGCAAGATGTGTTTTAAGCAAGATGTGTTACGGTGTTTCGAACCTGGAGCGGCGTCAAACCCTTTGGCTCCTTTATTGAGAGTGCGGCAAATTGGGTCCGTGATGGAGTATCGCCGTGATTACGAACTAGCAGCCCGGTCACACAAATACCTTGGCGGTGACACGTTATTATAAATATGTTCCATGAGGGGGTCAAACCAACAATCAAATCGGAGATGTCGGTTGATGAATTTGAACAACTGCAAGCTATGATGGATATTGCAATGATGTTGGAAGCTCGAAACGTAGCTTGGCAAGACGAAGGGGGCAAACCGTGGGGATGCAGAAATGAGGCAAATGCACACGTTGGTTGGATTGGGTCCAAGAATAACATTTGGGCCTGGCCCAACGCCCAAGCCCCTGCCATTGATGTGAACCAATTGAACCCAATCGTTCACCCTAAATTTGAGACCAAACTTGATTCAGGTACCACTACCACCACCTGTTCTAGTGGCCTAAAAACCAACTCTCGGTGGATATCGAATGAGGAGTGGGCTGACCGTTAGCAAAGGGGACTGTGTTTTCGTTGTGGTGAGAAGTGGAACCCAAGCCACTCCTGCAAGTTTCACCATCAACAATTACTTATATTTGGGGAGAGTGACGTTTTTCCGATGGATGACAAGGAGGAACTATTGGACGATGCTCCCGACTTGGCTGTCCACACTCTTTCTCTACACCTTTCTTCTTTCAGTTATGGGGGTTTCACCACTCATCAGACTCTCAAAGTTCGTGGCACTATCAATGGTAGAGATGTGATTATTTTGGTAGACCCAGGGGCAGAAGCTAACTTTCTTTCTTCAAAATTATTTTTTTCACTGGGTTTACCACTACTGCAGCTGTATCCAGTTCGGGTAGAAGTAGGGAACGGTGCCATTGAGCAAGGAGTAGGTGGATGTGAAAACGTATTGATCCAGGTGCAAGGCGTCACCATCGTCGAGAATTTCTTTGTTATGGAACTAGGACGATCGGAAGTAGTGTTGGGAGCAGGTTGGATTGCCAGTTTAGGGAAATTTGAGGGCGACTATGGATCATTAACATTGAGTTGGATGTTGAATGATTCTAAGGTAACACTCTGTGGGGACCCAAGTCTTGGGTGGTATCCAGCCAGTAGTAAAATGACCTTCAATGCACTGAAGAACAGTGAGGACGCGTTCTTGGTAACACCTCTTTTCAAGCCAGTTGAAGTTGTTCCACCAATTTTCGTAGCTACGCAACAATTATTAGCCAAATTTGACTCTCTGTTCCAACCTCCCTCCGACCTTCCCCCCAAAAGAGAACTCGAACATGCCATCACACTTAAAGACGGAGCGGAGATTCCCCATCTTTGACCATATTGGTATCCTCATTACCAAAAGTCTGAGATTAGAAAATAATAGAAGAGATGCTACAAATGGATATCATCAGACCTAGTACGAGACCATTTTCTAGTCCTGTTATTTTGGTTCGGAAGAAAGATGGTGGGTGGCGGTTTTGTGTTGATTATAGGGCTCTGAACAAGGTTACGGTCCCTGTTAAATTTCCCATCTCAATTATAGATGAGTTATTGGATGAACTTGCTGGGGCAGCCATATTTTCGAAGCTTGATTTGAAGTCCGGTTACCACCAAATTCGGATGAAGGAGGAGGATATCCCCAAAACAACATTTAGAACACACGAAGGGCACTATGAGTTCTTAGTAATGCCTTTTGGCCTTACGAGCGCCTCTTCTACTTTTCAGGCGTTGATGAACACGATATTATGACCTTTTCTGCATCGATTCATTCTCGTGTTCTTTGATGACATTCTACTGTATAGCTCGGATTAGGAAATTCACAGGGAGCATCTGTCCCAAGTGTTTGAGGTGCTGAAATTGAACCAGTTGTTGGTCAATAGAAGGAAGTGCTGTTTTGAGAGGTACCACATTGAATATTTGGGGCACATCATTTCTATTCAGGGAGTTGTTGCGGATCCATGAAAAATCCAAGACATGATTGATTGGCCTCGTCCAAAGGATCTCAAGGGCTTAAGAGGAGTTTTGGATCTCACAGGATAGTATCGCCGGTTTTTTAAAGGTTATGGAAATATTGCTTGGTCACTGACTCAACACTTGAAGAAAGATGGGTTTCACTGGGGTTTTGAAGCTTAGGAAGCTTTTCAGAAACTCAAGTCTGCAATGGTCTCAGTTCCGGTGTTGGCAGCTCCTTGTTTTTCTAAGCCTTTCCAAATTCAAACTGATGCATCAGGCAGAGGAATTGGTGCTGTCTTGATGCAAGAGGGGCGTCCAATTGCTTATATGAGTCAAAAATTTTAGAAACAACTCAGAGGAAATCTGTCTACGAGCGGGAATTAATGGCCATTGTTTTAGCAGTTCAATGGTGGCGACACTACCTATTGGGGAAGAGTTTCACAGTGTTTACAGGCCAAAAATCCCTAAAGTTTTTGCTGGACCAGAAGTTGGGTGGGGAGGAGCAGCAGAAATGGCTGTCTAAACTTATGGGATATAATTTTGAAATTAAATACAAGGCTGGATTAGAGAATCGGGTTGCTGATGCTCTCTCTCGGAGATTTCATTTCTCTGCCATCTCTGTCATTTCCATTGCTGAATGGGGAGAGTTGGAAGATGAAGTCATGACTGATGTCAAGTTGAATGCCATCATGCAGAGGTTGATATGCGGGGAGGAGGGGGCTGTTGGTTTTTCCTTAAAAAATGGTAGACTCTTGTATAAAGGGCGATTGGTGATAACTCGTACCTCAAAGTGGATTCGTAGATCCTTGAGGAATTTCATGGGTCTAAGCTCGGAGGTCATTTTGGATTTTTCCTTATAAACGAATTTCTGCCATTTTATATTGGGAAGGAATGAAAAAGGCCATTATGGACTTTGTCCAACGATGTGGGGTATGTCAATGCAATAAACATTCTACTCTCAAGCCCTCGGGGTTACTACAGCCATTGCCTATTCCTACTAATGTATGGTCTGGTATCTCAATGAATTTTATTGGAGGTTTGCCTAAAGTAAAGGGGTTTGATACTATTTTCGTTGTTGTGGATCGAATGACAAAATATGCTCATTTCTACACTCTTGCTCACCCTTTCACAGCTAAAGAGGTGGCTGTTCTTTTCCTTAAAGAAGTTGTGCGCCTTCATGGTTTTCCTTCATTCATTGTCTTTGATCAGGACAAGATTTTCATGAGTACGTTCTGGTATGAAGTTTTTAAACAAGCTGGCACCTTCTTAAAGATGTCTTTAGCAACCCACAAACGGATGGCCAAACAAAAGCTGTCAGCAAGTGTTTAGAGACTTACCTCCGCTGCCTTACCGGGACTAAACCAAAACAGTGGCCTTCTTGGCTTCCTTGGGCTGAATTTTGGTATAACATGAACTATCATGGTTCAATCAAGATGTCCCCATTGTTAAGAGGTGGCACTGAGTCCACAATGGAAGAGGTGTGGTTATTATTCGAGGAAAGGAATCAGATGTTGGAAGAATTGCAATTTCAGCTTAATAGGGCTCAAAGTTGCATGAAACAAGAGGCTGATAAAAGGAGGACACAAGTGGCTTTTGAGAAGGGTGATTTTGTGTTCTTGAATCAATCAGAAGTTAAGTGCAAAGTTCTATGGGCCTTTTGAGATCCTTGAGAGGATCGGGGAGGTCGCATATAGGCTAAAATTACTAGACACAGCTAGGATCCACCCTGTTTTTCACGTGTCCTTACTAAAGAAGAGCCTAGGCCCTGCAGTTGAACCCCAACCTCTTCCTGCAGCTTTGACAGATGAGGGAGAACTGCAACTGCTGGTGCAGCCAGAACTAATTCTGGACAGCCACCACAACAAACTTGGAGAGCTTGAAGTGTTGGGTAAATGGCAAGACATTCCTGATGTTGAGAGCACATGGGAACTGGCTGAAAAGATTAAGACTTTTTTTCCCCTTTTTCTCCTTGAGGGCAAGGTGATCCTTCAAGGGGAGGGTATTGTTATATGCCAAGAAGACCAGGGGCAAATTAAGAAAATTACTCCTTTTTAATTTACGTGTAGGAGGAGAGGCAAAGAAAAAAAAAAAATAACAGAATGAGGTCTAGAAAGTAAATGAGACCAACTTTGTTAGAGGTGAGAGAAGAATATAAACAAAGAGGAGAGGAGCAAAAAAGGGGAGGGGGAAAATACTAGGGAAAGAATTGGGGAGAGAAGTGGCCTCTCGAAAGCCACCTACACTTTCTGTTATTACTTGTTATGCATATTTTCTATACACAAACTTCACCTTCGGGAATTCTGCATTCTTCTATTCATATTTCCTACCTTTACATACTGCAAACTTTGGGGGTATGGGTTCTGTTGAAGTGGCCGTCTGTTTGGGATTCTTACACATCATAGGCCCAACAAACTTTATTAAGATCGACTGTCATACAATCTTAGAAAGTAGACTCTAAGTCTAATTTAACCTCACAAAACTAGCATGTTAAATTTACACTCACTTATATTCTATAATTTAGTTATAACTCAAGTCAGTATGAGATTTCTAACGGAAAAGAAAAATATCTCTTAACAAGAAGTTACAATTATCTGACAGAACCTATCGCCTACAACTGTCTAACAGCAAAGTAGTTTGCAGCCTAAAACCATAGGAGATGATATGGATTTAGCTTCAAGATGTTGGTCTTAGCAAGCAAGTCTTTTATTGTATTTGGTTTGGGTAAAGAGAAGGAACCTGTTGGGTTGAGGACAATCCTATATGCCAAGAAACTAGTCAAGGTTACCAAGTTGTTTGAGAGAAAAGACAGTTCAGTTTCTTAGATGGTGGATAAGGGAAGAGAGACCCATGATAGTTATGTTGTCAATATACACCAATAATTATACAATGCGGACTAGACGAGCAAGGAAGGGTAACGTTTTCTGTCTTTGAAACCAAACTGCTTTGAGTCCGCCAAACCAGGTGTGTGGAGCTTGTTTAAGGCCATAAATAGTTTTGTGAAGCCTGCAAAAAAGAGAGGTATCTACTGCTTCAAAACCTGGCGGTTGGATCATGTGGACGTCCTCATCATGGATGCCATTGAGGATGTTGTGAACATCTTGTTAAAAGATTGACCACTTACAAGTAAGCTTGTCTGAGTATAATCTGAATATGGACAGTATTTATAACTGGGGAGAATGTCTCTCTAAAGACGAAAACTTGGGTGCTGGTTAAATTCTTTGACACCCAGCTGTGCTTTGTATCTACAATTAGTGCCACCAGGATTTTCCTTAACCTGAAAGACCCGCTTGCAGTTTATGGCAGTTCGGTGAGGAGGAAGACGGAGCAGAGACCAAGGAATTCTTCCTTTATAGCAGAAAACTATTTTGGATCTTGAAGAGCTTGTTTGGTCGTTTTAGGTTCTATATGGGCAAGTAGATATGTAGGATGGATATGAGGTTGTAGAATGCTAGATTTTAACTTGGTTTGCAGGGGATGGGTATTGAGAGGTCTAGCAGGTAGGGAAGGTTGCTGGATAGTAAATATGAATAGGTAGTTTGGGAAGTATGAAGGATGAAGTAGATACTAGGGATGCAGAAATTGGAGATAAAGGTGTTTAATAGGGTAAGGTTGTAGGAAGAATGGCAGGAACGAAAAAAGAGATGGGATAGGGGAAAATAGTTCAGGATAAGGTAAACTTGTTTTAGTTGGAAAAACATCTTTGGAGATGTAGATTCTCCTGGATGTAGTTAAACTCTATGTAGAGTCTCCTGGAGATTACGTGTTCAGATTATTATATTTGACTAACTTTTCTATAGACTATTTGAATATAATCTTGATTGTCAATTTAAATAATTCATAATAATGGTTAATGGTCTATGTGCATAAACACACACACAAACATATATATACCCATCCTTGTCGTCGTATCGTATATTTTGAAAATTATAGGTGTCACAATCTGCGTAGGTTCGTGTCTGTGCTTCATAAGTTAAACTTGTAACCCTTGTGATGCAGAGTATCCAAGGAGGAGTTAAAGGGATTGAAATTCCAGCTTGTGTGAATTATATGATCTAAGCAGGAAAAAAAAGGCACACCAACAAACTTGAGAAAACCATAGGCAGGTGATTGTTTATGGAACAACAAAGTTCTAAGGTGCATAGGATAGTATAAACTGCTATAAGGATGGCATGATCCCAATAAGGCAATAGGAGAGAGGTTTAGAGTAATGAGTGTGAGGCATATAATTCTATGACTAGTGTCTAGGCAGATAAGGTAACCATGGAAGGGGCTAATTCACCAACCAAATCGGTTTACTGCCTTAATGTGTATTGGAGTTCAACCAATGACCGAGATTGCCATACTGTAAATGCCAATTTGCCAAGTATGCGATTAACATTACTATTGGAAAGAATAAACTGTAAACAACGAACAGGGAAACTAGGAGGCTGATCTTGTGGTCAAGAAGAAATATGTTGACTAGGAAATTGGTAAAGGCCTTCCAGTCCAACATGTCCGTGAAGACTTTGTTGTATGGTTGATATTTTACAAAATAGTGGCTAGCATGAATCTCAAAATAAACATTGTTATCTTTAGCAAATTTGTTGACACTGAATAAGGTTTTCTTTGTGATGTAATGAACATGCTAGAGTTTAAGAATAGGCTGAATAATCTTTCATGTTATTCATAGTGTATGTTGTCTTGTAGTCAGTTCCTAGAAGTGTCAAAATTAAAAATTAGTACCCTTAAATTATGATTGGTTTTTCATGTTGGTCCTTCGTGATAGAGTTAGTTTGTCAACGTGATATGTTAAGTAACACCTCAGCTACCATCTTATCCTCAACATGGCATGTCAGGTTGTCACGTAATGTGGTATGTAAGGAAACTAACTCTGTTAGTTAACATCTCCCATATGAAGGACTAATGTGAAAAACGGTTCTTACTTCAAGGTACTAATTTTAATTTCAACACTTTTAGGGGCTTTACATGGATCTGAAAGGCTATTGAGCCTCAAGAATATCATGGATTTTAGGATTATGTGAAGAAGGGAGTACAGAAGAGCTAGATGAGCAAATATATAAATCTAGTTCGTTGTGAATGAAGATCTGATCAGGACCTATGAAGGAGAAGTTTGTTGGATGTTTTGAGAGGCACTAATCACTTGTTACCTAATCTAGAGTTAGGTATGTTTGACAGTTAGCATAGCTTGATCGGTTTGGCAACCATAACTTGGGAAAATTTGGGATGAGTGAAGTGTTGTGGGACTGCTGAAGTGTGAAGGAGAATGTTGATGATGTTACTAGTTAGGAGGTGGCTGTGACCACTTAGAGACTAAGGAGTAAGTAGTAGTTGAGTTTCCTTGTGATTAAGACCAGTGCATGACACAAACAAGTGTGGTTATGGCAGTGAAAAGTGAGGATCGAAAAGATTGTAGCAAGTGAGAGCAGTGTGCCGTTATCGGATGATGTATTAACTCAATATTATATGATCTATTACAATTGTAATATGATATAGAATATAAAGCAATAGCCCTTATCAATTGTATTAGTAAACTTATCCAGAACCTACTCATATATTGGCTTTGAACTCCATAAGACTTCCCTAAAGTTGCTGGAGTCTTTTTCCCGCTTACCTTAATAGCCAAGGTGTTGCCAAACAACTATTTTTTGTTTTTGAAATTTTCTAGCTGCAAATCAATCAAGTGTTGCTCTTCAGGGTCAGGCACCATCTTTTTCATACATTGCAATACCCCGATTTTAACTCTGTATCTACTTTAAAATTAGGAGAATAATGCAATTCAGGATTAAAAAAGTAGCCTGCAGCATGCAAAGGTCAATGGAGTTGGTTGTCCCACCTTTCATCAATAATATTTCACATATGTTCATATTTGAAATCAGGCTGTTGGAGAGCTAGAGAATTGAAATATTCTGTTCTCTGGTACTTTATTAGATTTAGTGACTGTTTGATACTTTATTAGATTTAGTGACTATAACTGCAGTAACAAATTCAATATGTGGCATAAGGGAGGGAGTTTACCATCTTTTTGCTGTTTTTAAAATACCCATTTTGGCCCTGTGCTGGTATTAACTATTTGTTAATATCTGGACTTGACATATTCAGGTACAAATTTGACGATGAGAGGGTGACAAAAGAAGATAATAAAAGAGCATTAGAGGAGCAATATGGTGGTGAGGAAGAGGTAATTATTACCATTTACCATGCTTTTTTTTGTTTCCTTTTTGAATATTTGCCTGTTAAGGACTGAAGATTGTGTTTGAACAGTTACCACAGGCAACTCCTGGATTCAATAACACTCCATTTAAGTTCACCAAATACTCAAATGCTTATATGTTGGTGTATATTCGTGAAAGCGACAAGGACAAAATCATATGCAATGTGGATGAGAAAGACATTGCAGAACATTTAAGGGTAAGAGTGTATTCCTATCTACATTAAAGACTCTAAAACACTTGCTTTAACTTAGATGACTATTTATTTGAGAATAGGTCTAAGAAAACATTTTACTGCTCAGCTGTAACTATCAACTTGATTGCACTTGTGAACTTATCCTATTTTATCTTGTCTTTGTTTATTCTTGATCTCTGAATTTGTGTTCTAGTGAGAAACTGCAGGCTTTATGAACATATTGGGCAAAAATTAAGTGAAGTTCAATTTGCTGTGTCGTCTACTTCTTTTTATTGTGCTATTATTTAGGTTGCTTTAATCTGGAAATCGGGTATGATTTTCTGCAATGAATTAATGTAGGAGAGGTTGAAGAAAGAACAAGAAGAGAAAGAGCACAAAAAGAAAGAAAAGGCAGAAGCTCACCTTTATACTATTATAAAGGTTCTTAGTTCTTGACCTTGTCTGCTTAAATCAGCAATTGAATATTGTTTGTCTTGCACTTTACCATGGTTTTGAATTAAACCATAAAATTATGTTTTTATTATTACTGATATGATCTTCTTAGGTGGCACGAGATGAAGACCTGAAAATGCAGATTGGAAAGGATATATACTTTGATCTTGTAGACCACGACAAAGTTCGTAGTTTCAGAGTCCAAAAGCAGACATCTTTTAACCTTTTCAAGGTATCTTCTGTAGTCATGCTCTTTTGCTTGGTCTTGTGGTCTTGATACTGCATTACTTTTTCATTTAAGAATTCAGAGTGAAGGACACATTGTATTAGCCTGACAGAAAGTGTCATAAAAAATACAATTATTATATTGAGATTTGTAATTTAAAAGAATCAAAATACTAAAAATTATTGATGCTGCAGCCTAAAAGTACACTGAAAACAGAATGAAATCAAGTTACAAATTGACAAACGATAATGTCTTGCCTCTTCAAAAAGTTGATTTAAGCATAACTCAAGGCTACAAAATTTTTCTATAAGGTGATGTTTGCACTTACTTGTATAATTTGACCTAAACCATAAACCTACTTATATACTAAAATTTGACCATATCTCTAGTTGATATGAGATCTTCAACATACCTCCTTACACTAAGGGCTAGACATCTCAATCATGAGACTAAATATTTTGTGGGAGTTCAATAATGGCCCAATAGTAGATGGCATAATAGGCTTAGCAAATATTGCTAGGATAGGTAGGCCTAGTCACAATTGAGGAGCTCGATTCTTAATGGGACAATTGTTGAGAGGGAATTTGATGCAGCCTACAACAATCTTCCCCTCTTGTTAGGAATCAAACTCTTCAATTGTGACTTTGTTCACTCAGTCTCTGTCATGAGACAATTAATGCAATCTACAACAGTGTCCCCATCAACATTTGTTCCTCTAGTAATCGAACTTGTGACCATGACTCTAATATCAATTTTTGGTTCAAGCACTTATCACTAGGTCAAAAGCTATAACGTAAGTCAAGTCACACCTCTTTCTGTTTAAGATTGTAAAAACCTAAGCACAAGAATTTGATTGTGACTTGGTCTATGGGACAATTGATGCACCCTACAAAAATTGCCTTGCTAAGAAATGAACTCTTCGATTGTGAGTTGACATATCTGGTCTCTCTCACGGGACACCTAATGCAACGATAAGAGACATTTCTAAACCCCATGATACTAGTGCTAAACTTCAAGCTCTAATCCTTATAAAATAACGAAGCAAAATAGGAAATTCAAGGGAGCATGTTATCCAATCCTAAGAAATAATCTATACTGAAAAATATTCTAAGATACAATAATGTAATTACGATATATTTTATAAATATTCAAATACAAAAGAAAATTAACAACCAACAAAGAATAGAAATATAGCTAGGGACTTGATAGCTCATGCTTAAACGACCTTAGGCATAAAACTGGGGATTGGCTAAGATCATGATCCCTACATTTTGCAACTATGATTACTTTTTACAACTTTCACAAGAACAGAAGACCTCAAAAAGCCTAGCCAAATTCTATGGAATATTACATTATGGAACTTATTGGGGAAAACCTAAATATCTAATCAGCTACTGATGGAATATGAAAAGGGAATGTTAGTGAGGCACAAATGTCACCTTGTAAGCTCATAATGTGAATTTGTATTTAACTCAACCCTATAAAACTAGTTTGTAAGATGAGACTTGATATCTCATGCTTAAACGACGTTAGGCATAAAACTGGGGATTGGCTAAGATCATGATCCCTACATTTTGCAACTATGATTACTTTTTACAACTTTAAAATTTTGTGACCTACATTCTCCTTTCACAAGAACAGAAGATCTCAAAAAGCCTAGCCAAATTCTATGGAATATTACATTATGGAACTTATTGGGGAAAACCTAAATATCTAATCAGCTACTGATGGAATATGAAAAGGGAATGTTAGTGAGGCACAAATGTCACCTTGTAAGCTCATAATGTGACTTTGTATTTAACTCAATCCTATAAAACTAGTTTGTAAGATGAGAGTTGTTCCCCACTTATATAGTAAAAGTTGTTCATATATCTAGTCCATATGGCATCTCTAAACCTCGAGCATGTTGCGGAGTATACATTTCATGCATGGGGCTAAATATTTCTAAGTATAGCTTATGGTATCTCAGAATATGAGTTTAGGTCTGACTCAATTCTTAAAAAACTAGTTTGTAAAGTGAGAATTATCTTGTACTTGTGTACTATAATTTGACCATATATGTGAGATCTGAAAATTGGAAGGATATAATGAAATGTATTATATCAATCAATATGATCAATATCTGTTGTAATAATAATTTTAAATGTTAGTGGTGGTTGCTTAGTTTATTATAGAGCATTTCTTTAAATGCTTTATATCTAAATTTTATTTTAATGCCCATTTTTGCATATTCTTTTATATACAGGAAGAGGTTGCAAAAGAATTTGATGTTCCAGTTCAATTTCAGCGCTATTGGATATGGGCAAAGCGGCAAAACCATACATATCGTCCTAACAGACCATTGACACCTGCTGAGGAAGCACAATCTGTAAATTCTCTTGTTTGCTTGGAGATTTTGTTTCTACTTTGTCCCTTTTAGTTTGCTGCTGGCTAATTGTCTCTTGATTCAATATCGAGATGATTTACAGTTATATTAAGCTCCTTCAACCATTTGGTTATGGTTTATGAATTATAGCTTTATTTCGTGTTATTATGGAAGCTGGTTAATTATTTGATTGTGGTGCTATCTCGTTATATGTTTATTCCATTTTGTGATGGCCTAATGGTTCATGGGTTGCTTTTGTCTTCCACTTTCCCCATTGTTAACTGTTTTCTGTTTCTTGAAACAAAAAAAAAAATGTTTCATTAGTATTGTCCATATTAATTGTTTTGGATCTTGGGGTTTGTATTCCTTTTCATGGGAATGCTCTGATGTCTTTCAATTTTTATGTGTTGGTGCTTGGTTATATAAAATGAAAAATCGTATGATTTGACGTTTTTCTCGATGTACTTCACTGCATTGCAGGTTGGACAATTGAGAGAAGTATCAAACAAGGTTCACAATGCAGAATTAAAATTGTTTTTGGAAGTGGAGACGGGGATGGTAACATTTGTATTAACTAATTTAATATTATGAAATTTTAGTGTTCAACTCAAAACAGTCCTGTTGAAAATCTGCATTCATATTTAGGATTCTCGTCCCATCGCACCACCTGAAAAGACCAAGGAGGATATATTACTTTACTTCAAGCTATATGATCCTGAAAAAGAGGAGCTACGGTACTGATTAATTTCTTTATTTCGACATTTTTATGAGACCTAGGTTGACCTAATATTTATTTTATTATAATGGCAGTTATGTTGGAAGGATCTTTGTGAAGTGTACTGGCAAACCATTGGAAATCTTAACGAGGTTAAATGAAATGGCTGGTTATGACCCTGAAGAAGATATTGCACTTTATGAGGTTGGTTTGTATTGATTCCTTTAACTCTCTTTTAATTCAGTGAAACAGCTAAATATGTTGTGATGATGGTAATCAAATTGGTCTTTGAATTAAATTCTAGCATTTTGGCTTTCATGCTACCTGTATTTTTGTTTGTCTTTTTCATTCTCTTTTTCCCATTTTAGTAACTGAGAAATCTTGGAGCTTCTTACATTTGATTTATTAATTTAGCCATAAATCTTGCTGTTTGTATTTTAGATTAAGTGTAACTTAGTTATCAATTGGCACATGGCATACAACTTGTGCTAACTAGCTATTACCTTTTCAAACCTGTGGACTTAGATTCAGTAATATATATTTAATTCTGTGTTCTATATCATTGTTATAACCACTAAATTTTCTGGTGAATGGTTTTGGCATCTGTGCTTTGTAAGTAATAGAATGAGGAAGATATAAAGGAGATATATGAAGAAAAGAGAGAGAGCTAGATTCAATGTCAGCTGTGATTACAGCAGACATAGCTATAAGTGTTACTCAACGCAGAGTCAGTAACCGCCTGTAACTAGTAGCATCTTGTAACTAACGAAAAGTGAAAGATAGATTGTAAAAACTTATAACCAACTAAAACAGAAAGGCTAAACATAATAGAACTACGTTGGAATGAAATGAAAGTGAAATGTAAAATGCCAAAAAATACAGTGAATTCCCAGCTAATGCAATATCTCTAATAATAACAGATCAGTGCTTTATGTTATAGAAAATTAATCGGTTCCTTAATTATGTACAAGGGTAGGACCTTATAAAGGATGGATACTTTGAATGATAGCCGTTTGTATTGTAGCCTGCCACATTTATATCAAAATTGGAAACATGGCATCAAATATTTATAATTTTTTTTTTTTTTTACTTTTTTTAGTTAACCAATATTGATTGGAATACCACCTCAATTTGATGTCCATAATTTCCTGTACTCTTTTTAATCTGGAATTCTCCCATAACTTTATTCTTTTATGTTATGTTAAATTCTGATTAATTTTATGTGTTGCATTATTGCTATCTTTGCCTTATGTTTTTGAAATTTTCCTTATCTCTGTTTTGAGCCGTATGTGTCCGTGTTATATCCATGTTTTCTACTCATTTTTATGATCTGAGACTTTTGTTTGCAGGAAATTAAGTTTGAACCACATGTCATGTGCGAACCTATTGACAAGAAAGTAACATTTCGAACTAGCCAGGTGAGTTAATTAATGCACAACTTGTTTCAGCTTTTGAATATAATTCCTTGGAATCTTGGGAATGGTATTACTAGAGATAATAATGTCCATTAGACCAAAACATTCTGGGGACTGACACTGACTGGCAGTAGTGGTGGGGAGTTGCTGGATTCCTGTGATGGGTTATCAGCTATTGTCAACTTCTGACATAGCAGAGGGACTGTGTGGCCACTTTCAACTATCGGTTATTGCAGACAGTGGCCTATTCTTGTGATGGGGGCAGAAGGTGCCTCCTACTGTCAGTCAATGGTAGTGGCATGGAGTTGCCAAGATGTGCCAATTGCAGATTGCATAAGGTGGTCAGCTCAGAAAATAATATGGTTATGTTAGATTGATGACCAGGTCAAGTGTTTCTAGACAACTTTCATGTAAGAAATATTCTCTTGCTAAGAGTATGTAGAGCAAACCCACCCTTACCTCCTTCCTTGGGAATGAAAATAGTCTGAGAATGTTCAGCAAAAATATTCTGGGCAATCAAGTTAATTGGGAATGTTTCAGTAATAACATTAGAATCCACTATTCTATGTAAGGATTCCCAGTATTATAAAGCCGAATACCTCAATTTACTTTATTGGTTTATATTCTATATTTGCAGCTGGAAGATGGTGATATCATATGCTTTCAGAAGGCTTCCTCTATGGACAGTGGGGAAAATGTCCGGTATCCAGATGTGCCCTCATATTTAGAATATGTGCACAATCGCCAGGTACATTCCTTTTTTGGTTACTTCATACAAATTTGTTTGGCTTTTGGTGATGTAGATATAAAACTTCCCAAAATGCTGTCATGTTTTAGGTAGATTTATCTTGCCCTCTTTTCACTACATACCCGTGCTTGTGCATATCTGTATCTCAAATTAATTAATCTTGCAAATTTCATGCTAATATTGAAACAAGACCTAAAATTGCTTATATATTTTATGTATTCTTAGGTGGTTCACTTTCGATCTTTGGATAGACCTAAAGAAGATGACTTTTTATTGGAGATGTAAGCATCTTGGCAGCTTATTGCTTCAAATTGTTAAAATATGTACTGTTTATTCAATTTTATTGAAGAGCAGATGTAGTTTTATTTGGCAAGTCTTTTATACACTTCCATTTACTAATTTCTAGGTCAAGGCTTTTTACCTATGATGATGTAGTGGAGAGAGTAGCCCAACAACTTGGTTTGGATGATCCGTCCAAAATACGGCTGACACCACACAACTGCTACTCTCAACAACCAAAACCCCAGCCTATTAAATACCGAGGGGTAGAACATTTGTCTGAAATGTTAGTTCATTACAATCAGGTAGTTATTGATAAATTAATAGTAATTTTAGCTTTTGGAAGGACAATAGATCTTATTTCTTTTTTCAATGTCAGACGTCAGATATATTATACTATGAAGTACTTGACATCCCTCTACCAGAATTACAAGGTTTGAAAACTCTGAAAGTTGCATTTCATCATGCCATTAAAGACGAAGTGAGTATGCTGACCAGATTTCTCTTCCACTTTATATAGTTTGTTTTTGCTAATGACAGCTTTCGGTGTTTCTTTATATATTTTGTCAGGTGGTTATTCATACTATCCGACTCCCAAAGCAGAGCACTGTTGGGGATGTCCTGGATGATCTTAAAACAAAGGTGAAGTTCTTAAGCTTTGATTGATTAACTTGCCTAAGTACACAACACTATGGTCACAAGTCACATAAGCACACAAGTATCACGTGTGGCTTCTTCTGTAGTTGAAAAGGAAATCAAGTTGTGTCAACTAACTCTTGGAGATTCCACATTGATTAGTTAGGCAAACTACTGTATATAGAGGGGGCAAATCGTCACTCCATGAGCTAGTTTTTCATGGTTGAGTTTCGAAGACTCGGCCATATTGCTGGGTTAGTGGTCGAGGCACTGGGTTAGTGATTGGGGCATTGGGTTACTAGTTTACCCGATCTATATTAATATACATGTGTGTCTAACATAATTTGATAAATCTACTCCAAATTTAATATCTTTATCCTAAGAAAGTACAAATAACAAAATAACAAAATAACTTAAAGTTCACTGCAATGTAATTCCATATAAGTCACATCATGTTCTGACTTTTTAAAGAATAAGCTCCATCAACTTGAACCTGGTTACTATGTTTTCGAATGATCCGGTTGGGTCACTCTGGTCAACCTGGTCAAATGCATTTCTCATCCAAGCACTAACCAGGGTCGGTATGGTTTTCATGACATTAGTTGGGACTGCAATCTAGGCTATATACCAAGTTTTCCTAGTAAAGCTGCCAACTTTACCCCCATTAATAACTTCTAGATGACAGTATACTATATTTCTATACATCATGCCTACTTATTACTATTGCTCAGGTAGAGTTATCTGATCCTGAAGCGGAGCTTAGGTTGCTTGAAGTCTTCTATCACAAAATATACAAGGTAAAGAATTATGTGCATTGATGACTTGTGAATTTGTTACTATAATTTGTTATTGTTACCAAAATAATCATTGGGAAATCTTGATTAAATTTACCATTCAGTATAATCCTACCCTTGCCTATTTGCTACGGCTTGTGCTTTTGACCATCGCAAAACAGCAGATTTTTATTATAGAAATATCATTTTCGCTTCCTGCCCTCTGCCTGTGCAGGTCTTCCCTCCCAATGAAAAGATTGAAAACATTAATGATCAATACTGGACATTACGAGCGGAGGAGGTAGGAATCTGAAACAAGGGAGCATTAGTATAATGAAGTATTCCTGCTTTTATTGTTGACATGATGACACCACCTGGCTCTTCTACATATGTCATTATATTATATTTTTGTTGTTCAATATCCTCCCAAAATAATTGTAATACTTGCATGGTCATTTTCAAATTTAATAGATTCCAGAGGAAGAGAAAAATCTTGGTCCTCATGATCGTCTAATTCACGTGTACCATTTCAATAAAGACACAGCTCAAAACCAAATGGTAACTAGTTTTAATTGATATATCTTTTATTATTAAATTTGAAAAGTTTAATGTCCTTCATATTTCATACTGATATTATATGACAAAAGTATTATATTTTTGTTTTCCCTTACAGCAAATTCAAAACTTTGGGGAACCTTTTTTTCTGGTTATACATGAAGGAGAAACTCTATCTGAAATTAAGGTGCGAATACAAAAGAAACTTCAAGTTCCTGATGATGAGTTTGGCAAGGTATTTCCTCATTTACCTGTGTTATTTATTTAATTTTTTTTTCTTGTGCAGATGTTTGCGTAATTTTGTTTACTTGACAGTTTCAATGAGAAAAAAAATGAGTATATCTGATTTCAATTCACCTAACTTTTTTAATATTTCTCGTTTGGCCAGTGGAAGTTTGCATTTCTATCACTAGGGCGTCCGGAGTACCTTCAAGATTCTGACATTGTATCCAGTCGTTTTCAGGTGGGATGTTATGAAACTCCATTGTAACTATTTTTCTCAATACAAATTTCCTCCACTGTATTCATGTTTGAATTTGAATTTGTTTACATTGTACTTTTTTTATCTTTTAATAGAGAAGAGATGTTTATGGTGCTTGGGAGCAATATCTTGGCTTGGAGCATACTGACAATGCTCCCAAAAGATCATATGCTGTCAACCAGGTTAGTGAATTTTTGACGAGCAAGGTTCCTCAAGTACAGTTTGGTTTTGAGGGTATAAAACTTGGTTTTATTTACTCCATTCACAATTATATGGCTTTTGTTTTCAGAATCGCCACACGTTTGAGAAGCCAGTAAAGATTTATAATTAAAAAACTGCTATTGAAGAGTTCATGCATGGAATGAATTCAGCATTATTATATATCTATGCGCTTGTAAACTTGGGGAAGATGGCAAAAGGCTACTATGTATAGGACTAATGAAATCAGCAATTGAGATGGTGTCTGCAGACTTTAAGTTAGTTATGTGGTATGTAATTCTTTCTGTCAATGGAGTAATATTGCTCTCAACGTCTTGTATCTGCCAACCACAGCGCCTTGAGCTTTTTACTACTTCCGATTTTGTATGGAGGTTCTTCAAGTTGAGGTCATTGATCATCGTCGCTGAGACTGTATCAGTACATAAGATTTTTGGATTAGTGAGTGTATACAGGGTATAGTTGGTTGACTTTTGTCATTTTTCTTGATTGCTTCCTGATTTTGTCCAGTTAGAAGTGTTAATCTAAGTTAAGTAAGAGCTGCATAATGGTGTAGCACAGACAGCTTTTTTATGTAATGTAAAAGATTTACCAGCCTCCATATATCTCTGGTCAGCATAAAATTCACCATTTCATGTGCTTGTTTCTCTTATTCCCCCGTCTCATCTATCTATCAATTGACATCAAATAACATAATTATAAATCCATTCTCACTTCAACCGTATCTACCTTGGTGTTGGCAAAATGGACTCTAAAGGATAAACACATGAATTTTAGTCTGTCTTTTCTTGCTTAGCTGCTACTAGCAAGAGAATAGTGAGATTGATTGGATAAATTGAGATGCTGCATTTTTCCTCAGGAGTTTTGTTAGAGACCATGTTGCTTTCATTCTCGTTTATTGAGTCAAAAGATAGTATGCAGCGATCTTCAGCTACTGATATTTTAGCTCACGCAACTAGGATTTCGTAAACAATGTAGTTGTTTTACTCTTGCATTGCACTTTGCTTAATATTTTATCTTTGGTTGACTTTTTAAACACAATTACGCGTCCTTAATTACAAGGGAAACTGTACATACAGATGTTAAATGACATCCTTATCCTCTAATTTTAAAATATATTGATCTCTTGTATGTTAGTAAGATAACATTTTTCTCATTTGTGTCGTAAAAAAAGTGACTTCAACACTAATTTAATATGGTAAAATTGACATCTCCACCCTTTAGGTTGAAGATTGAATATATCAACCGTAGTGGTTTAATAGTTCTAGTAGCCATTTAACATCAGGTTACACAATATATTCACTAAACTTTGATAGTTAATTTTTTAAGGTTAAATTAGTTTTATAGTATCATAATATTATTTTTATTTAAAAATATAGTATTATTAAAATTTAATAAAAAATGAAATTAGAAGTTATTAAAATATGAAAGTAAAGAATTTCTATAAAAAAATATTAAAAACTTTGTTTTTTTTTTTAACATTTGAATCTTTTACTTAAATTTTAGGAAATATTTTATTTTTAAATAAAACAAAGGAAGTCTGTGCTATCTTACGGAAAAAACACAAGGGAGATGCCAATAGCTATCGTAAAACTAAAACCTAAAGTGAGTAGAACTGCTAAAAAAGCTTATGGAAAATAAGCATCTATTTTAAACCAGAAAAAAATCTAAATACAATTTAATATAACAAAAAATAAATGTGAGTTTTCCCAAAGGATTTTATTGGTTTTAGTAAATCTTTTTCAAATAAGGATATAATGATGCAACTTCGTCAAATAAAAATAAGAATATATTGATAATATTTCTTGACATCATAACTAATTGTGTTTTTCTTTTCCCTTTAGATGGAGTCCACTAGTTTCATAAGTTCACTTCATACTAAATTAGTTTAAAGAGAAAGTTAGTAAAGTCTAAGTAAAAATTGCTTTCCACCAAAGATTGAATTCAGACCAAGTCACAACACTTCTATATTGAATTTAAGAAATTATGCTGCTGTGGCAACTCGTTGGTTAAAACCACATTCATAGACTTTCATCTTACTAAAACAAGAGAAGCTATTCCACGTTAATGGTTGGCAGCACTGCAGAGGAGCTTAATTTACTAGGAGATGCATCAGGCTTAGTAGGGGAGTTTTAAAACTTTTTTCCAAAGACAGATGCACAGGTGTTGGAACACTCGGTTGGGAGTGAGGCAGCAGAAGCAATAAGATTCACTTTTATTAGAATAATATGGAAATATCCTGAACGCGATCAATCAATCAATCTAAACAAAAATCAATACAATTGTTTCAATAGAGATCAAAAAATTCACAAGTCGGTAAATACTCCACTAATACCAAAATAAAGATACAATGAGTCTCACAAAATTAATCACAAAGCATATCAATACAACTGTTCCTAATCCTCAAAACGGTCATCAACAATGGCCCAAAAATATCAACAAATTGAAATTAATAAGGAAAGGTTTAAGAATCTCGTCACCAGAAAAATAGACAACGTTCATGAATTTTTGGAAACAAACTACAACTCTGATCTCAAGTCCGACCGTCCAAAAGTGATAAAAATTTCAGAGCAATTGGAGAAGATTTCACAGTTGGATTTTTAAAAAAAACCAAGACTGACGGTAATAGGAATTTGTTGTAGACAACAGTTCTTTACAAAATTCCTTACACTTCTACAGGCCTCTAGTAGAGAATCACATCGTCTAAATTGAAGAAATATGAGTGAAGAACAAGGTTTCACCATTGGATCTTCAAAACAACCAATACAGGTTGCTATAGAAAGTAAGTGCGAATTATCTCTTTCTCTTTTCTTCAAAGTGGTTGCTCATAAACTTCTCCACACACATCAAAGCTCTCATGGCGGCACACATAGTTGCACACCCAAGTACACACACTTAGGGTTAGCCTTAGCCTTTTACCCTAATTATAATGATATATTATAGGGCCTGTCATATGTCATAGACACACCAAAACATAATAGGTTTAAGTCTCAAAGAAAAGAAACAACCCAATTAATAAATCTTTCTTATATATTATTCAATTTTTCATTTCTATTTAATATGAGTCTTAAACTTACACTTGAATATCTAACAAACTTTCTAACTTGTTTTTGATTTTTTCTTTTTGGGTAAAGCTTATGCGAGATCAAAAAGAGAACGTAGTATGTTTTGTTTTTCGTAAACTTGCTTTTTTTATTAGACGGTTTCTGCAACTCCATAGAGTCTTATATTTCAGAAAAAACTCCGTTGAAAAAGAGTTAAGTACCCTTAAGTAAGTGGGAATGGCGTTGGTTAGATTTATAGTCTGGATTTTATAATATGAGAAATCATGTAAAATCCAAAACTTTCTTTTTGAGTAGACAAATCTTGAAGTTAGTTTTGTATTCCGAAATAGGTTAAAATAAAAGACATTATAGATCGTACAATTTGAAAGATATTTCTAATTTTAAAAATGGCTTCTAGATTTTGAGAATGGCTTCTAAATTTTGGTATCTAAAATCTATTTTTAAAACCGAAAATATCTTTTGAATTATATAATTCGAAATATCTTTTATATGAAAATCACTTTCAAGAATAGTGCTCAGACCCACGAAAACCATCTTACCATCCTCCCCTTCCCTCAACTGCGAGAATACGTACCTTTATTGGGAGCAGCATCCAACGATGGAGGGAGTGCAGTGGAGGTGTAGGCTGAAATTACTGAGGTTATTAGGTCATTTACTAGATATATTTAAGAGTATTTCAGTCATTTCATATGGTGGTGAAAAGTTATATTACATTGAAACTACTTTAGTTAATTTATAAAACATTATTTGTAAATCAACATATTTTTTCGAAGTTTAAGAGTTAAGAAGATTCACATTTAGCAAATTAATTCTCATTTTTTTAATTAAAAGATGAGTTATAAGGAAAGTAAGTGATTCTATTCATGAAATGTGGGACTTAAATTAAATTCAAGCTAACAATAGTTACAAAAGAGTGCAATTTAGGATTCCTACTTAACCAAACAAAGACCTTACCATCTTGCATTAACCTTGACCTATTCTAAGTGATATAAAACTTTTACTCTATGATTTTTTGTACTTTAGTGATGGACCAAATTGTTTAAGATTCTTGGTTGATTTTTTCAGTTCACTTCAAAGTCCAATTAAGAACCAAATAAAGCCTATATATGTTTTTACAAAATTCTATAACAAATTACAATAGAAATTACATCTATGCAATATTTACAAAACTTAGAAGAAAGAAAACTCTAGTATTGTACTTTTTAATTATAAAATTTTTCTCTTAGTCAACGATTTTGGAGATGGATAGTTTCCATCATTCCTTCCATCTTGAGAATGATTTATCGTTAGATCCTAATGATGCTCATTGACAACATACTCTCTTTGATGAATTTATTATTTTTTTCCTCTGTCAAATATCAATTTACAATAAATATTGAACAAAAGTGAAATAATTTTATTTATTAAAAGAAAATTAAGACATCTACATATAAAGAAAAAGGTAAAAAAACAATGTACTTTATTTTTGAAAAGGTTTCTAAGAGGAAAACTAAGGGTGTATTGTTTGAAACATTTTTTTCACTTTATATTTGTCATTTGTTTTATGTCATTCAACAATAAAACAAAGTGATTTTTAATAGATCTTTGAGAAGAAATGTTAGAGGCATGATTTAAATTAGAAGAAGAATTCAAAATGTTGCAATCTCCCTTTAAGGATTCTTTTTCAACCATGTTTGTATAGAGTTATATAAGACTGATCTTTTTCTTTAGAATGTTCTAGTACCTACCCATATATTAGTACTATTAAATGTATTTTATGATGATTATTTTATATGAGAAATAGTGTGTTATCAATCATCATAATTCCTATTTATTATAAATAACTCAGCCTTGGTCCGAAAGACTTATAAGTAGAGACTAATCTGATATAGAGTACTCAAGCACACTTAATCTCACCTCCACTCCCTAAATATTTATGGTATATTTCTTGAAAGCTCTTTTGACTTGAGCAGAGAAATCTTTTACAGTTGGATCTCCATTCAGTGCTTCATCAACAAAGTTCTATAACCATTATTAAAAAAATATAACTGGATCAAAAATAAGCTTCCTTAAAGTTAACATTATTCTAGTTAACCAATTTCAATAAAAACATTTGACATCTTCCTTAAAGTCAACATTATTCTAGTTAACCAATTTCAATAAAAACATTTGACATCGTAATACTTTTCCTACCTCCACACAGAATAATCAAAACCCCTAAACTAATTATAATTATGATAAGCCAAAGGACTTTTGGTTCTGCAAATTGTGTGCCTAATTTCCTCACCCTATCATTTTTGTTTATTTGACTCTACTTTATTTGTCCTCATTCTTTGAAATTTGTTTGGTACTACTTATTCAAATTGAAATTTTGTTGACTTTGAGGAGTGTCAATACTCCGACGCACTCTTCTACATATCCTTTGATCAGGTGATAAAATTTATTAAAATGTATAACCCAAGGAGAAAGGTTTAAAAAAAACAAGACTCATAATAGGTTTGGATTAGTCTATGGAAAGACATGACTTGAGTATAGGGATGAGTCAAAATGGTTTTCTTTTTATTTAGAATTTTTCAAAATAAGCATGTTTGCCCACGAATGTGGATCAGGACGGTTAAAAGTGTAGTTGTGATGTAGATAATATTTATATTTTTCGAAACATAACTTCTAATTTTCCATTGAAAAGAAAAGAACAAAAAAATTGGCATGATATTATTAAGTATTGTTGGAATCTTACGTTGTATTATTTAATTTGATAATTATAAACATTGAAATATAATTCTTTTTCATAATTTTCTATTTTTAAAATTAGTACCTCTGAAAACGAATTCAAGCTATCAACCAGATAACTATTGGTCACAGGCCACTTGGTCCTCTGGTGGATGCACATAATAATTCTTTTAGCAAAAGGGTCCACAAATATCTTCAACTAACAAAAGATGTTTCTGATAAATTATTCTTTTGGATTTTTATCCATAATTCTTTTTTAAGGAATCCTTCCTTTGTTTAAATTGAATATGTTTTTGCTTATATTTGTGACTTATGAGTTATTACCTTTTCTGTTGACAATTTTTACATTTAAATGGATGCATTAGCCGTCACACAATAAAATGGAAAGATAGATTACATCCAATATACAACTTGGATATACTTAGATTCCCCACATCAAGCTCCAGTAGTCAATGCTATGCTTAGAAGTTTCGCCTACGGCATAGATGCCGGCGTTCGTGTCGTTCTACCAAACAATCCAAATTAGAAATGTTCAGTTGCAGTGGGTCACATCTTCAAATTAATTTGCAATCATCTGCCTCGTCTTCAATTTAATATGATGTAATTGAATTGCAATTTCTTTAATTTTGATATATTTAATTTAATTGTATTTTTTGATTTTGATATATTGATTTTTTTTTAAAAGTATATTGATTTTTTATAAAGGTGGATGTGTTTAAGTTAACTTTTGTTCAACTATTTTTGTCAGTATGAGTGACAATTACTACATCGGATATATTTTTCTAGTCTTAACTTATCTAGCAGAATCTCCAAAAAGAGCTGTATTGAGATGGTCAATGAAGTAGTTATCTAATACATTATCAATGGTCATGTTGATTCGTTCATATTTAACAATAAGCAAATGATTCTTTATGTACCACGTTGGGGATGGTACTTCATCATAATCTTGAAAAGATTGTTGATTATGTTATCCGCTGTGTGTCAGAATAAAAAAATAAATAAAATTGGGAACGACATTCAAATTAACTCCAACCATCAGTTTCTCTTTTGTTTGTGATGATTGCAAGCGGTGTTTATAACTAAAGGATCATCTTTGAGGATTACTAGAAACATACTTTTGACTTCACTAAAAGATTCCACTAGATGCCAAGGTGATATCATCGTGGAATTATGGTTATCAAATCCATGAAAGAAAAATTGGTATTGTTAACACTTGAAAAAACATTAATCTATCGTCAATGTCATTATATGAGTTTCGTCTGATCTCTCATATCACAAAAAATTATTTTCCCTGGACATAAAATGTGGTACTGTAAAAGTGCAAGTTTTAACAAGAAAAAATTTAGTATTTAACCGTGTTCATTTATGACTTACCTTACTTTTCTAAAAACTTACCTGATATATTAATTAACGGTCTACAATTATTGTTTTTGTGAACAATACTATTTATGGTGAAAAGTGCATTAAGTCATGCATACACTTTTGATGGATCTTTTTGCTGGAGAAAATTCCTTGACACATTGTATGCTAACCCACCACCCAACATGGACGAACTCCACAATCAAGCAATATGATATATCAGTATAAAGGAGAACTCTAATGTATGAAAGAGATATCTCCAGAACATCAACTTGGTGAACTTGTTGTCATCTCGTCTCTCCAACATCCATTACCTTTACAGATGAGGATATTTTGCATTAACAACGCGATTAGGATGACCCAATTGTTGTCACTGTTACCATAGCTACTTGGCGGGTTTGCAAAGTACTAGTTGACCAGAGAAGCTCTACCAATGTGCTCTAATGGTCGACCTTTCAAAAGCTTGACGTTCCAACTCCACTCATCAAGTCTCACTCAGATCCTCTATTGGGATTCATTGGAGAAACAATGCACACCAAAGGTTATGTGGATCTATTGACGATCTTTGAGACTAGAACAAAATATCAAATTTTAACGTATTAGTGGAGACTGATACGTCCTACAACGTGCTATTCAGTCGCCAAACTCTGAATAAGCTTGGGGTCGTCGTTTCAACATCCCACATAACCATGAAGTTTCCTGTTAAAATGTCATGATTATCACAAGCTTTGTTTATCTTTCATAAACAAGAAAGATGTACGCTTTTTCCCTTAGTTTGGATTTTATCCATGAGGAGAGTTTTGCCAAGTAAGGTTTTATTAAGATACGTTTTTGAATAGAAGTTGTTCAGAGAAAAAATTGGTATTATTCCAAGTTCCAATCAAATGAGCTCGATTGAGTAAAAAATACTCAATCCATTTCAAAAGCTCAAAAGGATGAGTCAAAAATATTTAATCCATTTTCAAATGAGCTCGGATGAGTAACAAATACTCAATGCATTATCAAATGTACTCAGATGAGTAACAAATACTCAATCTATCATCTCAATCAAAAAAGCTAGGATGAATAAAAAATGCTCAATTCATTACTAAATGGGCTCGGATGAGTAACAAATACTCAATTCATTATCAAATGAGCTCGGATGAGTAACAAATACTTAATCCATTATTCCAATCAAATGAGCTCGGATGACTCAAAAATACTCAATCCATTTTTTACAAGTCAAAAGAGCTTGGACGGATAAGAAAAAAAAAATACTAAACTCATTATTTTAGTGAGTCAAAAGAACTCGGATGGATGAGTAAAAAATACTCAATCCATATTAGCGAGTCAAAGTAACTCGATATTTGATCTTAATGATTTCAACTGAATGACACATTTTGGTCTAGGCCGAATGCCACAATTCGGTTATATTTAATAATTTTATCCATATTTCAATTACTTGGTAACACCAGATACCATATTCAGTTACATTACAAAGACTACTCGATAGAAACTAGGTTCAACATACTCTATTCACATAAAGATTATAGTTAAGGTCAAAATATCATTTCATTGATAATCAGTTACATATACATGATTTAATCATCAACTAAGTTACCATTGACGTCATCTTTGTCTAAGCTAAAGCCTTTTACATCTATAGAAGATGTAGAGTGCACTACTTGACGCATTACCTTTTAGAAACCTTTCGGTGACAAATGAGTCAGTACTACTAGATGAAGTTTCATCTCTAGAGGGTTATCTCCACTGGAAGAATTAGAAAAACATAAATACTAAGTTCAATCTTATGAGTTTGGAAAAGGTCACAAAGTATGAGTAAGTCATGAAAAATGACTTAAGTTTATGCTTGGACTAAAATGGTTGTAATAAATGACCATCACATCATATTATAGTACAAATTAGTCCAACCCAATTGGATCAAAGTAATTTGACTTAATTAGATCAAAGTAAATTCAATTAGATATTGTTTTAAAAAGAACAAAATTAAATTCAAATCAACGTTCTTTGATCAAATCAACTGTCAAGTTAAAAATTATTGGATTACTAATTAATGATTTCATACTAGTTAAAATTACTCCATTCAAATGAAAATTACTACATTAGATCCAAAATCATTTGAAAATAAATAGTCACTACATCATATCATAATATAGTTGTCTAAAAATAAACAATCATTTCAAAGTAACTCAACTCAACTTATCATCAGAGCAAAATCATCTAAAGACTAATTGCAGGACATTAAAACTTGTTCATCCATCAACTCATTCTAGTGCACCTCATTTATGGATTCTGAGTTGGGAGGCTTTTATATCTATGCACATATTAGTACTAGATTCTGGAGTCTAATATAATTGAATCTCATTAAATATACTTTATGATGATTGATTGTATCTTTATGATGATTAATTTGTATAATAAATATTTAGTTAGCAATCACTATAATTCCTATTTATTAGGAATAGTAGTCCCAAAAAGACCTATAAATAGAGACTAATCTCACATATACTACTCAGTCTCACCTATATTCTCTAAATACTTATTATATTTTTTTTTAAGCTTCCTCAAAGTCAACACTATTCTACCTTAAAAGATTTTAATGCTTTAATGCAATTTAATAAAAATATTTCTTCTTTATCTTTTCTCTATTTTCTTTCTCATCTATTTCTCTCTTTCATTCTCATCTTTTTATAGCTTTCCTTTCTCTTATTTTTTTTTTCTATTTTCGTTCTCCTCTCTTTCTAGAAGATTGTATTTTTTTCTCTTCTTATTAAATTATTTTTCTCGTTCCATAATATTTTTTCCTTTTCTACAAGTTTTATAATTGTTTTTCTAAACCTTTTATTTTTTCTGCTAAGAAGGTGGGAAAAAGTTTTAAACCCAATATATAAAGAAAAATAAATTCTTCAAATTTTACATGATCCTGTATGATATGAATTTCAATAATTAAAATGTATTTGATAAAAAAATACAAATTTATCTTTAACTAATAACCAAACAAACTAATTGGCCAATTCATATGATCGAATAAGAATACATAGTCAAAGTATGATACAATACAATTTATGGAAATTTATAAACATGACTAGTTTTATCAAATAAAGTTCAAACTATAATATGAAAGTTCTTAATATTAAAATGCATCCTACAGTTGGGGATTTTATATATGAACCACGTAATAAGCATATGATCAGAGGATGCCTAAATTTTATGATTATAAATCAATATCTTTAGAACATATTAACTTTAAATAAAATTAATAATGAATACTTTTTGGATAAAAAGGGTAAGAAAGCAACAATATTTCATACATTTCAAAAACCTAAAAATAATATAAAAACAAATTAACTATCAGACCGTATGTTTATCAAATAGTTTAGGATAAAAAGATAAAAACCAACCCATTTTTAAACAAATTAGTGAACCATTATATTGAATTATATTGAACTATGGGGTTAAAACATTACAACTAATTTAAGCAACCATCGTTACTATACTAAACGAAGTTCTTTAACTATAAAGTCATATATTTTCCAATCACTTTAGAATTAGACTACAAGAAAGCATAAAACTTTTTAAGTGTCTTAAGAAATGGAATTTAAGATTAAATAACAAGTGACCCGAATAAGTATAACAATCTTGTTAGGATAAGTTTTGATATCATCTTAAGAAGTGAACTTTAAGTCTAACTTAACTTTACAAAACCTGTTTGTATGGTGAGATTTACACCCACTTATATACCATTAAAATGTTTTATCTTTAGTTGATGTGGGATCTCTAACACACCTTCCTAGAGGTGGCCCAAGGCCCAAGCAGGTAAAGCAACCGCTTTAGGCCTCAAGGTCTCAAAAAAATTTAATACGTTTTCAATCTAAGGTCTCAAAAAATTTAATACTAACATATTATTATAAAATAAAAAATATTTAATTTTAAAATTTTAATTAAAAGTTTAAATATTTTAACTAACTTTAAGTTTACATTGATGCTATAAATATTATTTAATAACTTTAAATTTATATTGGTACTATAAATAGTATACTATTTAATGAATAATATTTTTGAAATAAAATTGAACAGTTAAAGAATCTTAGTATTAAAACTTATTAATTTATCTCTTTCCTATATTCCAACAGATAGATTGATATCATCTCTTTATATATCTTTTTATAATTTACATTGTGCCACTCTTCCATTTCTTTTCTTCTTTCTTCACTTCACTTCCTTCCTATGTGTCTGTGTTCCTTTTATATGTCCTATCATATTGTCAGACTCTTCCACTTCTCTCCTCTTCTCTTCCTCTCTCTCTTTGTTCCTTCCATAATATATATTATCTGTCTCTTTGTTCCTTCCATAATATATATTATCTGAACTTGTGCATTTATGCGTGTGTCTTTAGTAGGAGACTTGATGCCTCTTTACTTGGAGACTTATGCCTGTCTTTACTTGTAGACTAAAGTTACTTGGAGACGTCTTTACTAGGAGACTTGATGCCTCTTTACTTGGAGACTTATGCCTGTCTTTACTTGTAGACTAAAGTTACTTGGAGACTTATGCCTGTCTTTACTTGTAGACTAGAGTTTGTGTTCACTTTTGATCTTTTTGAGTGCATCAATATTAGGTAAAAATAATGAGATTGATCAATTGATCCTAATTTTTTTTATTATTGTTTAATTAATCTTAAAATAATTTGTACAGATTCAAGGAAGAGAATTTAGAAGTTATAAATTATATTTAAAGGCATACTAAAGGACATGAAAGATAATATCGTAATAGGAGACATGAGGATCAAGTTTGTAAAATAAGGTTTAGACCGAGTTCAAGAGGGGGGGTGAATTGAACTTTCAAAAACTTTTCGCAAATCTGATTTGTTCTTGAAGTAGAGAATGAAAATTCTTTATTCAATCGATTGACTATGTAATTCTGGACTGTCAGGTAAACAATCGATTATGCACAACGGAAGATATCAGAGATAAACCCAGAAATCAGTTAAATCCAAAAAACAGTTTACAGTGTAAAAATGTTTTAACCCAGATTTAAGATGTTTAAACACAATTCAGTAGATTAAACACAATCCAGAATCACAGTTGATTATGTAAACAGATGTTCAGAGTATGATCAACAGTATGAACAGATTTTAATCTAGTCAATTTTAAAAGATGGCAGCAGTGAATAAATGCAATCAAGAAGAGTAGGGAGTAAAGCAAGAACACAGAATTTTTATCCTGGTTCACCCTTCCACAAGGGCTACGTCTAGTCCTTTGCAAACTAGCAAAGATTTCCACTAAACAGATCACAAGATCAGTTTACAACCCTTGCTCCCAACAAGTTACAAACTGCTCCCAGCAGTAAACCCACACCTCACTGAACCCCTCAGCTAGTGTGTAACCAGTGCAAAAACCCATTGCACCACAACACTTGCAGTCCGCAAGCAACACTGCTCCCAACAGTACTCACCCTCTACTGAACCCCTCAGCAGATGCGAGACCAGTGCAGAACCCACTGCACCAACTCAATTACAAACCCAGTAATTGAAAACAACAAACAGATTACAGATCAACAGGATCAGAGAAGATTACATAGTGCTTCTACACAAAACAGATTACACAGAATGAAGATCAGGTGTAGAAGACTTAGCTTTGGTCCAGAACCAAAGCAACAAGAACCTCACTTCAAGGATGCTTAAAGATTCACGTTCTTGGAGGTTTCTTGATTTGAAAAGCTTTGCCAAAAATGATGATCGCACAAAAGGGGCAAAATCTCTCTTAGAAAATCTCAAGGAATGCTTTTCGAAAGTATTTGTTTTGATAAATCTGAAAGTGATGATTCTCATTCCTTTAAATACCCAAATTAGTTTTAAAAACAGCTTAGCTGTCACAATTCAATTAATTGAACAGACCATTCAATCGATTGAATTTGACCGTTAGTTTAACCCAGTCAAAGTTTTCAGTTGTAATAGCCATAACTGTATTTCAATTGTAACAGAAATAACTATCACATTCAATCGATTGTTTTAGAAATTCAATCGATTGAAAAACATTTTTCCAACAAAAACATTTTGGGTTATTTTTATTAAAAACAGTTTTAATAAAAATCTTTGTAAATCTTTTTAGTACCTCAGAAGTGATGAGTCATGCCACTCATGATTAAGGACTAAGCCAATCACCAACACAAAAATCCAACTAAGGACCAAGACCTAATCACCCAACCATCTTCATGTTGGCACAAAGTCTTCACTTGAATAATTCTGGTCCAGGTTGGTTCCAACAGATTCTTCATGAGGCAGTCTTCATCAGCTTCACATG
>Ga0209489_100089_pt1 | contig 123979 bp, 45 predicted proteins | sample SiratrowhiteBW_FD_187527 | JGI IMG/M metagenome (GOLD analysis project Ga0209489, IMG submission 187527) | Root nodule microbial communities of legume samples collected from California, USA - Siratro white BW (SPAdes) (version 2) | ecosystem: Host-associated > Plants > Roots > Nodule | place...
CCATAATCCCAATCACCAGAAGTATCGAGTTCGCTAAAAGGTTTCCAAACGAAATTAAAAATAAAACACAACTACAAAGATTTTTGGGATGTCTTAATTATGTGGCAGATTTTATCCCAGAAATACGAATAATAGCTAAACCCCTGTTTAAAAGACTAAGAAAAAATCCAAATCCCTGGGAACAGGAACATACGGAGGCTGTAGAAAAAATAAAAACCCTTGTAAAAACTATCCCCTGTTTAGGAATTCAAAATCCCGAAGCCGATTTAATAGTCGAAACTGATGCGTCCGAAATAGGATTTGGTGGAATTTTAAAACAAAAATTAAAAGAACACCCCGAACAAATAATAAAATATCATTCTGGAGCATGGAATGAAACACAGCAAAAATATAGTACAGAAAATAACAAAGCACATAAAACACCCTTTTGTACGTGGCGTTGTTAAACCAAAGGTTCAAGGGAGTCTAAACGAACTTTCGTTCTTTCAATAGCCCCTTCTTCGGACCAGTAGCCCTGCAACCCTGGGTGTTCCAGCCGATATACAAAACGACCAGGTGCCCTTGATATATCTACTGTTCCCAGATACCACCGGCGGCAGAGCCGCGCTGGTGGCTCTGATACCAGTTGATACCAGAGTCCAGTCGGAAGGCGGATAAATAAAGCATTTTAAGATAAAGCGATAAAGGTTTGCAAAAATTTAAAACTTACAAAGAGTTTAAGATTTTCTGAATACGTTCAAACACGATTCTTTTATTATGAAGCTGTCTGTTGATACCAGAGTCCAGTCGGAAGGCGGATAAATAAAGCATTTTAAGATAAAGCGATAAAGGTTTGCAAAAATTTAAAACTTACAAAGAGTTTAAGATTTTCTGAATACGTTCAAACACGATTCTTTTATTATGAAGCTGTCTGAACTCTAGCAAATTACAAAAGGAAGCAATGATTTACAAGAGAGAGAGAGGGGTAAGAGATAGAGGATGATCGGATGATCCCTTCCTCTGGTCCTGCCCTCTATTTATACAAGGTGCAAGTTGGCGGATTTCAAACTCTCGCTCAACTGCGGATTTAAAAATTAAACTATTACAATGATGGCGGACTTCAAAATACTTCTTTGCAGAATTCCACCGATTTTGATGGGACATGACAAACATCTCTGCTGAGCTGTCTTGTCTTTTATTCATGAGAGAGGCTTCTTTTGAGTCAGCAAGATTCTCGGATGAGTTATCTTGTGAGGCCACAGTTTCTTGTCTTGTCTTTTATTCATGAGAGAGGCTTCTTTTGAGTCAGCAAGATTCTCGGATGAGTTATCTTGTGAGGCCACAGTTTCTTGACAGGATGATGAGTGGTCTTGTCAGACTTCTTTTATTAGGTAGAGTTTTTAAAGATGTTTTCCAGGGCCTTCCTTCATTAACACGCAGGAAATAGGTTCCAACAACGTGTAAAGGAAGTGGAAATATGAACTGGTAACCATACAGGCCATTAACCAGCTCCATCTTTATCTCTTTTACTCGTCTTTTACTGGACTTTTATTCGAGAGGGGGAAGTATCCCAAAGCAGTCATCTTCGTTGTCATAAAAGGGATCATGGATCTCTTCTTCTTCTTCGTCTGAATCGAGAGAAGATAGAGCTTCTAGAAGAGTAGCTCTGATTTCTGCTTTTGACTTTCCTTTTAGTTTTAGCTTTTCTTTCGAGGGCTGAGCCAACTTTTTTGGAGTAGGTGGTGGTGCGATTGATCGGTTTTTCCAATTCCGGAATTTTTCTTCTAGGAATTTTATATCGAACCGTTTCCACCAAGTCACTTTTATTTTTAAGCACAAATGTTGAGGAAATGGGACCGGACGATGTTGATGGAGTTCGAACATGTGTTGGGCTATCCAACCCACTCCCATTTTTCCACAAAAATTTATAAATTTTAAATGAGCGGGGAGCTCTGGACTTAAATCTTTGAAATTATCATAATATTTTACCACTGCTGGGGGAAAAAGAGTTTTAGTAGGTCCCACCCAACAGAACCATTCTTGGAACCAAACAGGGATTTTAGCTGGCAGAACCTGGGGGTTGGCAAAGGAGATGTACCAGGAATGCCGAGGATTTGTATCATACAAAATTTTATACCAACTCTCTTGATAATCAAAATAATTATAAGAAGGTGGATCAAAAACTCGTGAAAATCTCTTTTCAGTGAGTGGATTTTGATTCCAATCCTCTTCTGAAAAGATTCTTTTGATTTTTAATTTTGAAAAACAAATTATAGAGGGATCCTTTTTATCAGACATTTCCCTGCAAAAATTCTCGTGTTAAAAAATCAGGAATCGAGTTATTTATTCCTTTTATAAATTCTATTTTAAAATCAAAGCAAGATAGAATGCTTTGCCATCTGGCGAAGATTTGTTTTGAAACAATATTTTTTACATCTACAGGTCTTAATTTGCTAGCATAAGGGTGGTTAATTAATTTCTCAGCCAAATCATGATTATGCAATCCACATATTACTTTCAACACCCATCATTCTCCATTGTCAATAGGTTTACCTCACAATCTGAATGAACAATCACGTTTTCTTATACCTGTAATAGTCACCTCTAAATCATTTATGTATTTTCTATATTTATCACTCCTTTGACAACCCAACAACACAAATATCTTTCTGCCTTGTTATTTAGTTGCTTTGTCAAATCTAAGTATGACAACCACAATATCAAGTCAAAAGGCAACCCTAGGAACCCAATCAAGTAAATCATCTCATGTACAAAACACCTACACAAATAGAAGATAACAAAATTCCATCAGATCTCACTATTTTTACACAAATAGATCAAAATCAATTTACCTTATACATTGTAAAATGTGGCATTCTTGTTCACTACCTAGAAATGCACTCTCATGTATTTGTTCCACATTCGAGACCTTATCTACTTTTGAAATTATACTCCAAACTTGACCTTCCATATCTCATCAATTCGAAATGCACATTTTCCATTATTGACTTCCGAATTGGCCTAGTCCAAAATCCATATCTCCTTTTTTTTGCTTCAATCTGAAATGTTATTTCACTTCCGGATTGGCCAATGGGAGTTCAATCCATAATATAAATCACTTGCCCAATCTGTACAATCTGAAATCTACTTTATATTACGAATTCACTTCGGATTGTACAATCTGAAACTTTTTTTTCTATTCTCAATTGAAACAATCCGGTATACAAATCAATTCTAGATCCTACAGTCTGTAAGTCATTCTATAATACATTTTACATTTCGGATTGTGCCAATCCAATACTCAAAATCAACATTTTGGATTGAACCCCGACCCCAATTCAGAAGTCTTTCTCAATTCTGGTTCTACCAATCCAGTAATTATTTATATAAAAAAAATACTTTTGGATTGTACAATCCGAAAGCAAAACCAACCAGAAAACAAACACTTACCTCAGCCTCTTCGCAACCACTCCAACCACCATGAAACACCACCACGACCACCATCAGACAACAAATAACCGTCGACAAATATCACACTATGCACCAACTACAATCTTTAACACCTACAACGTTCACCACCCACAACCATCTTGCTTTTCCATTTTTTTTCTATTTTTCCTCATTAGTCTTTTCATAAAAGGTATTTTCTACATTTAAAAAAGTATAGAGGTGCAGGGTGAGATTATAGAGGTTCATGAAGAAAGCGTTGACTGAGATTCAGTATCTCAAACGAATAGACCACAAATCAAACACATTTTTCCATTTTATAAATCGTTCTTACTAGGTTATTAGGTATATTGATTATGTGTTATATTGTTCTATACAAATTTCATTATCTTGCAACTTGGTAGATTTTTGTAACGTATAAACACATTTTATTCATGTTATTAACCGTTTTAATCATTAAAAATATAGGTTTAAGCACCAAAAGAGTGCAATTTTTCATCAGTATTCACTGAAATAGGTAATAAAATTATATACCAAAATGGGTAAATCGTACCACAGAGGCACAATTTCAAGTAAAGAAATCGTATCATCGTGACATGATTTCAGAAAAGTATGACAATGAAGGAGAAATCGTACCATGTTGGCACGATTTTGGCGAAGAAATGTAGAACTAAAATCATACGAACATGGCACAATTTGAGTGAGAAGAAATAGAGTTAAAATTGTCTCAACATAGCACAATTTCAGTTGTAATACTTTTATTTTTTATATGTTTAGAATTTTGAATGTTTGGAACTTCATCGTAACAAATCAAAAAAAAAAATGCTCTTACAATATAAATGTGAGATGTAATAATTTGATAAATCTATAATTAATACAAGAAAACACCACAAAAGAAATTAGAATTATTTGACAAGTGTAAATATGTGAAGTAAGCGCCTAAACCCTAAAAAAACACAAAAAAAATTATAAATTAATAATAAACGATGTAATTTTGAAAAAAATTTTGAATCCGAAATCTTCAATAAAATTGCCTACCATATTCCTTACCTCATTTTAAACAATTTTTATTTTTAACACATCTCAATCCGAACTCTATCAAAAATTATGATATTTAATTTATTTTTTTGTCCTAAATTTTAATAATTTAGAACCTATGATAATTCTATACAATAATTCCACTATCAAATATATACTTATAAAGTTACCTATTAGATAAAAAACAAAGTTTTAATTACTTTATTTTATTTATTTATTTATTTATTTTATAATTTAAAATATAAAATAAAAACAAATTATTCAAAACAGTCGTGCCAAACATGTTTTTAATGATTTCAACAGTTATTTACATGCCAGCGTGACACAATTTCTTCTTCACTGTCACATTCACATTACTCTAAAATTGTGTCGCACTTAGTAATTTCTTCACTTAAAACACAATTTACCCAATTTAATAAATAATGTTTTTTAACTTATTTAAGTAAATACAGAAAAAAAAAAAAATCACCCTTTTGATGCTTGAACCAAAAATATAAGCACAAGTTGGTGGCAATGACTTTAAAATCAAATTGGTGATTGAACGGTTCAAATTTTAATTTACAGTAATCAAATTTTCATTTTTTTATATTACATCAGTAATGAAAAACGTCCCACTACCATCCCATTTTAAATTTTTAAACAAGTGACTTTTAGTCTAGTTTACATATTCTTCAGTTTATTAATATTTTGTAAACATACCCAGAACTAACCAACTTTAATACGTCATAAATGAGCATTTACTTTTATTGATTATAATATAACATAAAATGACAATTTACCTTACAAAAATATAGTAAAATGCATAAATATTTAGTAAACAATAGAGAAAAGGGTAAATGATAAATGATAAATGATAAATGAGGCATCTAAATAAACTTGCTAAAGTGCCAATGATCTCCCATGGCTATCAAGCCCTATGTTCTATTTACAAGTGTAATGCTCTATTTACAATAATTTTGTATGTTACAAAGTATTAGCCATAGGCTAAACAAGTAATTACATAGTAAGTTCCTGAGCAATAAAAGGACTAATAAATATGAAATGTAGCTGGAGTCAACAAATGGAACAGACAGATTAAAAATTGCACTAAAATACTTTTTGCAACAATTATTCATTAAACATGAAGAAGCTTTCAGGTGGCAAATGAAATGAGAAACAGATTCAATCAAGGACGTTCCTTCATGTTATCTTCTCTAAACGCTTTGGCTTTCTCAACGGACATCATGGCTTCTTCAAAAGATTTCTGAGTACAAAATAAATTTTAGTGCAAAGGACCACTTGAACAAATAAGATGTACAGAAAAACAGTGTATATTCTTTCGCTGTCGTGTTTCTTATTGATGTAAATATATAAGATACAAAAAGAGGCAAGAAACTTGCCTAAAACCCTAACCCTAAAGTTGGGTACACACAAAGGAAATACCAATAAAATAACATTACATTTCAACACTCGTCCTCAAACTCCATATATATCATATACATCAAGCTTGGAACACAAACTAAATCTTAGGTTTTCAAATTCAAGGAGGTAAGTGGAAATGGAAGTTGGTTGGGTAAGTTTGAACAACTTACCTTGTAGGTCATCTTAAGTGGTAAGGGCAAAACGAATCTCTAGCGCTTGCAAGAGTTGATTCTGGGAAATGATTTGGCCATTTCTATGCATGATTGGTACAAAAGACAATGTCACTCCGTCCAAGTCAAAGGATGCCAGTATGATGCACTCCTCTTCAGGTGTCTTATAGTAAGAGAAGTTAGAGATCTTGACTATTGCGGCACACTTAGTTTTAAATGTTTCCCAACAGCATCTGGACAATTATTTGGATAGGTATTTGTTTGGTAAATGAACTTTCTATGATGCGAGAACCAATTGTTACGACTTAAGCACAAGCGGAGAGTCTAACCCAAAATACTAGTTCATTAGGTGAGAGGACCTCGAGACTTGAGTACTATATCAAGTAGATCATCCTACTCAATGTAGAAATCCTAACATTGTCCCCCACTTTAAGAGTCCACGTCGATGACACCTCCAAACTGGTAGGACTTGAGCACAAAAGGAGAGTCCAACCTAAAAGAATAGTCCATTAGGTGAGAGAACTTTTTAACACATCAAGTAACTCATCCTACGCAATGTAGGACTCTTAACATTGTCACCCCCTACCTCATTGACACAATGATAGTCCTTTTTCTCTTAGACAGCTCCACTCATCTATAAGTATTCAGTTTGCACCTAAATTCAACCTATATGAAGTTGTTTTCTTAGTCCAACTCTCAACGAGGTCACCATATGGGTACAAACACAACTTCGTTTCTAGGACAAGGAACCTCCAAAATATGAAAGATAGGAAGAGACAATTTCATATATTTTTCCTCCCCCTTGTCATGTCAAGGGAATATAAAGGATCTCTAACGTACTGCATAACAGAATTCTAACAATAATGGAATAACAATATTTCTTTTTAGCCGAGTCATTCATTTTCTAGAAGTTACTTCAATATAGGATGAATTCAGCTCATTTCCTTGGTTGAATAGTACGGCTTTTGGGCCTTTCAATGCTGTGTTGTGCTTGGTTATCTGTATTGGGTTCATTCGTATCAGTTAGATATTTGGCTACTATAGTCTTCTGCTTGGTTATCCTTATTTGGCTCATTCCTACCAAAATTCATAGGATTGGTTTGGTTTGGGTCAATTGGACTGGAACATTTAAATTTTATAAAAATGAAATTTTGAAATAAAGACACAAAAATAGATCATGAAAATGATCTTGAAGCTTACTTTGATGATGAATGTATGGGATGTACAATCACTAATATTTGTTATTTGACCTTTTTTAATTCAAAAAGTATATAATATTAATTATAATAATTTTAATATAATTAAATCTCACGTCAATGGGTGAATGAGTTAGGTTCACAGGTTCAAAAGTTAAACCTGTGACCTAATCTGTGAATGAATTGAGTTTTGGTTTAATCCAAACACTATCTAACCCAGATTAATGGGGTTGATTTGGATCAAATTTGGATTAGCAGGTTATCCATATAATGAACACCCTTAGTTCATCATTGATTCATGCAAAAAAGAGTGTACAGTCTAGCAATGCTCATATAAAGTATATTTCAATGAAATAACAGTAAAATACTTGGTGTCATAACATTAATATCAAGTTTATTATACAATTACATGTTAGACTTAATAGCAACTTTATATTTAAAATTCATTAAGCCTCTAGGCTAACTATTGTTGATACTTAAATACTTTGATAGGTTCTTGCAAGATCCTGATGCTGAATAAGTGTAGTAGTTATGATGGCCTCCAGCCTGGCATGGTCTGAATGAAAAGAAACTTGGGCCCATTTAGTTTCAGAAAATGCTTTCGTTTTCCCTTTTAATTTATAAATTTGCCTCTTTGTTTTCATTTTACTTCTTGTTTTCAAAGACTTGTATAGAAGATGGAGAAAACAAAGCAAAAGTAGTTTTCCCTATTTCCTTGTTCAAAACCTTGAAAACAGAGAAAAAAACTGAAAAAAAGGTGACAATTTTGTAACTAAAAGTAAAAACAGAAAAACGGAAAAAAAAAATAATAAAATAGAAGTCAATGGACCCATAGCTGAACGAAGCATATTTACAGAATCAGCTCCACAGACGTTCAGAAATGCAGAAGTAAAAGTTGGCAGCAGTCAATCAGGCAGCCTAGCCAAACCAAGTCTCATGCTACAGTTTTATTTAGTAAGACAAAACCCGATAACTGTGCATGTAAGTTTTATATGGGCGCAAAAATAGAGGTAAAAAACCTATGGATCAGTCAATACAATTTTCCAAAATAGAAATGATCCAGGAAACTTAAAGGTGAATTTGGATGCAATGATTTTATTCAGAAGGATTTTTCTTTGGTGTGAGCACTTGAGAAAAAAACAAAAAAAAATAGAGAATGAATTTGAGAGCTTGATTCTCCTCTCTTAGAATCTCGTATTCATAATGACATTGGAAGTTCAGATACAATGAATGAGAGGAAAGAGAAAAGAATAAGAAAAGTCTCATCTAGAAACTAGGTAAAGAACAAAGCACATAGCAGCCTTTCAACAAAGTCTATTTAAGATGACCTACGTTGCAAAATATTTCGTATAGCAGGAAAACACAGAAAAGCAGTGGTGATTAGTAGCCTTCTATAAGTAGAATACATAAGATACGGAAGATACTGATCAAATAAAACAAAAAATAAGATACGGAAGAGAAGTAATGGGAAAAGAAAGGATAATGAATCACATGAGCCAGACTTGAGGGAAGGGATTTTCCTCTGAATGCCTAGACGGGTGGAAGAAATAAACTTTGTATCTTTGAGTCAGTTAGCATCTTTTACACAGGATTTATTACTTGAATAAGCTTTTTTTCACATCAACAAAAAAATATCACGACTGAATACAAAGAGAAAGTTCATGGTTTTGGATCAATTATGTGTTACAATGTAGGAACTTAGATAACAAACGGGGATAGAAAAATGAAATAAAGGCTATGATTAAGCTGTGATATTGTATAGTAAAATTGGATGGTTAAGAAAATTAAAATCTTACCCCAGAATTATGCATTCTCCACAAAGATTCTCCACTTGAATCGATGACAACTATCCCACCTAATATAGACCTGGGTAAAAATGACATTAGGTTATTGGAAAGATATTTTCATACTAAATGAATCTTAACACTTAATAGTTATTCACAAATAAAAAAAAAAAAAAAAGAAGATAACATGTAGAGATAGAAGCAAATTTGATTTAGCACTTATGTCACATCCCCTAAAATACCCTTTTGCGTTATCTATCTTGAATCATGCACATATCTAGATACAGCTCATTTTTGTTCGGACTAATAGGAACTTGAGTATCATGAGGTGCCTAAGTACCATGTTGACCTGGTGGAGAACTCAAGTGTTTGATTATCCCTCCTTAACAGTTGGCTTTAGAGGGTGGGTTCCTCAAGTGCTTGAGTACTTATCAATTGGTATCAAAGTTAGTTGTGTGTCTCAGAAAGCGCTACCAACAAAGGTTCTGACAGGTGGAGGGTTCTAACCAATGGGAAGTTGAATGAAGTGTCTAGGGCCACTGCTATGATAGTAACTTGGGTATTATGGAGTGTCTAACTTCCATATTATTGAGTAGTATGAGATGCTCAGTGGAGTATTTTGAGTGTTTGGTTATCCCTCCGTAATAGCTAGCTTTTAAGGGCAGACTCACAGGTGTTTAGGTAAGTAACCCGAACACAACTAGTTTTTAGGTTGTTCTATCGTCATGTATCTCAAATTCAAATATCCAATATCCATGTAGAGGCCACTACATATGACAAGATAAAATAGTTAAAGTAATGAAGATAAGCATAAAAGATTTAAAATTTTAGGGAGAGTAGATCAAGAGATTAAGTTACTTTCAAGAAGATGAACCTTGATTCATTATATAAAGATGAATTGCGTGAATATATATATATATATATATATATATATGTGTGTGTGTGTGCGCGCGCGCGCACGCAGAATCTTACTTGTCAATTTGCAGATAAATAGGGAATGTGATTAGCAAATCTTGGAATTGTCTAAGGAAATTTTATATGCAAGTGATAAAGAGAAGAAATAGAGAAGCCAAGAAATAGAGAAGCCAAGAAATAATGAAATGCATACATAAAGAAAATCACAATAAAAAAAATGTATAGGTTGTTTTCAACCAAGAAGTCATGTGTTTGATGAAGAAATAGAGTTTGTAAGGAAATCAACTCACTCTGAGAGGACTCAAATTTATCAAGGTTGGATAAGCAAGAGAGCCACTCAAAACTATTATCACCCAATTATAGTACGAATTAAATTCCGAAGACAATATTTATATATGCCTATAAACAACCGGCAATAGGTTGAATTGGAACAACCATGAAGAAATCACAAAATACAATAGGTGTAACTATATCCAAAAAAATACAAGCACCAGATCCTCAAATACACTTTTTTGAGCATACTCTCCACTATTGACCAAAATTTACTGAAAATTCAAGATTTCATCCGATATCTCTTCTCATATAATGAGCCTCTCTCTTCATGTCATAGTTTATGTACTGTTAGTTAGTTTGATCTCATATAGAAAAGGGAATGCAACTTATCTAATAGGTCATTTATAAGGCATATTGATCACTAACATAGATTCAATAAAACTACCTAAAATCTTAGGTAAAGATCACAAGAATATCTATCGGTGGTACTTGAAATCAGCTGAAGAAAATAAAAATTTCACAGATTAGATAACATTAGTTAAGATTTGTAAGATAACACAACAACTAACTAGACTTATATAACACAACTCTCCCTAGGAAAAACCAGACTCGATTATGAACACTCTAGCTAGAAACCCGAGGAATCATACCTACAGAGTTACTTTTGGCTAGAAAGTTTTCAATAAACTTATATCAATAATATAAAGTGTTAGAAATGGTGTGCCGAGAATATTGTTCCTCATGAATGCAGTGAAGAGAAAATAGTAGATAAGCCAACAGTGTAAAAGTTATACTGATATCCAATTACTAACTTCCTTGTTTATATTAAGTTTGTTGACTCATAAAAACTGTATAAAAAGTCAAAAGAAAAATTATTTCTAATTGGTATGTAATGTAAAAGCTTTTACATGGACACGCATGCCTATTAAACTTATTCAGCCGATAACCCTTTTATATAAAATAAACACAAGAAATTACATAAAACCTAGGCATGTAAAAAGTCACGGTGGTATATTTAACAATCAAATTCCGTGTCAATTAACAAGCACAATCTCTTGCAGCTGGTAGATCTTCCTAGCATCAATTTTTAACTCGAACGAACAGCAATTAACAACCAAAATCACAAGGAAAGGAAAGTGCATTACGCTGCGAAGCCGAGATAGAGCAGTGAAGACCGCGCTGTCAAAATCCGAAGAGCCATTCCAAAATTGGAAGCTAAGCCGCCGCCGCCACCACCACCACCAGACCTAGGTTTGTACTCGTACCTGCTCCCGCTCCTACTGTATCCGTAGCTATACTGGGAATAGTAGTTGTTTCCGGCGTGGGCGCCCGAGCTCCGCCGGAAATTGTAGTCGGCGCGCTTTCGGTCGTCCATGAGGACCTCGTAGGCCTCCGACACCTGTTTGAATCGAATTGTGGCGTTTTCCCTAATGGCCCTCGGCGAGTGGGAATGCTTGTCCGGATGGAACTGAAACGCTAGTTTCTTGAAGGCGGTTTTGATTTCCTCTTTGGTCGCCGTTCGGTGCAAGCCAAGGACCTTGTAATGATCCATTTCGCTGGGCCGGATTGGGATTGAGTTTGTTGCGGTTTTCGTTGATTGCTAGGGTTTATGGGATTTTCCCACCCTTTCTCGGGTGAATTTTCTCGGGAAAATGGCGAAGGAGAAGTAAAGGAAGAGGTTCTCTGGTTTTGCCGATTCTTTGGTAATTCATGGCTCCAAAGAACGCGAATCGTGGCAGTGCTTTGCCCGCTGCTTTATTTGATTGGTATAAGTTTAAATGTTTTTATTTAAATTTAAATTATTATGTCTCTTGCTATAATAAACAGTAAATATTTAAATTAATGGTGAAATTAATGAACGAGAATAATCAAATTATTGAGAGTGAATATTATCTTTTATAACAAAAAATATTTGAATAAAATTAGAATCGAATTTTTAAGGAAAATAAAAAATAAATGAGTTTTATTATTCAGATTTTTAAATAAAATGAATTAGTAAATCAGATATGACTGTGTTGTTCCATTGGTTCTTAATTAATTTTTTTTTATCTCGGAGTGTTTGAAAAATTCATCCCCTTATATACAAGTCCATCTGTATTAAAATAGAATAAAAAAAAGTGTATATTTATGTATCAAATATCTATAAACAAAAGGATTTATATAAGTTTGTTTAAGAATTTTCTAATATGTAGTCCACATACTAATCTTTGAGGACTAATTTGATGTTAAATCCGATATTGGGAGAAAAATTAAACTCACATGCTTGGGGCAAAACTTGCAAAGTAATTTAAATATATATTTTCCGTGAAATTAGTGTGTGTATATATATATATATTAATATATATCAGGATGCAGTATTCACTTTTAAACAAAATGACATCCTTATGTTTTTATATTATTGTCAAACTTACTATTAACATATACTTCTAATAATATTTATAATTTATTAAATTCATAAATAAAAGTGAAAGACAATGTCTAGTTATTCTTCTATATTTAATTAATACTAAAAAAATATATTATTAAAAGGTTATATTGTTACATTTTCTCCATAGTCAGAGTGAATATTTTACTTGTGTTTTAGATTTGACCAATTATGTGCCTTAGGATGATCATGTGTTAACTCTAAGACTCTAAAATAAGCTATAATGATAACAGGTTTGATAATTTTTAAACAAATTTAAAAATAATGGAATGTGTAAATACATGTCCTTCGAAAAACAACACAAAATAAGTTTTTCATCTTATGCAGGACTTAACTTGGATATGTTCATGTACACAGTAAAGACACAGCAGATTATTACACAAGCAACAAAATGACCACAACCACTTCATTAATCTCTCCTTGAGATCTAGCTTCTAAAGTATCTGTTTAATTGGTAGGTAAGTTTGCATTACAATTACATGACTTTGAAAATAGGATCGAAGGTATCACACCTATGTGAGCTCAACCAATGTCACTCATTCAATTCGCTAATAATAAATTTCTAAACCTTCCCCAAGATTAGGCTAACAAAATAAACAGGTCTCTAGGTGTTTTCTGCTTCTTGCACCAGCCACAAGCTAATAGCATGATCCATCACAGTGATATACAATAATAACAGCTTGTGGGGGACAAGTTAAAGTAGCATCAAAGGGTGTACTAAATTTGGCTTTAACAATGTGAAGGGTTGCTCACATTCCTCTCTCCATGTTAATTGCCCTTTCTTTGTCACGAATTAAAAGTAAGGAAACCCTCTATCCCTTGGATAAAAACTGAGAAAGGGAGGCTAAATTAAGTTGTAAATTAGCTAGGCTTTTCGTATTGATTACTGTTGAACACTTTCTTTTCAGAATTTACCTTGATTCCTTGTTGGTTAACATAAAATCAAAAAACTTTCCTACTCAGTTGTGTCGAAAGTGCACTTCATTAGATTTAAATACTCATTATGTTATTATGTTGTTAAAGACCGCTAGAAATAAAATAATATTAAAATTTCATAAAGACATACTCAGGATATTTAGAGAAGAAGATAAAAAAAGAAAAAATAAAATATGTGAAGAAAAGAAAAGAAGATGAATAGGTGTGTTGATGTGTTTTTCAAAATAAGGAAATTCTCTTTATAGAAGATGAAAACCGTGTCGATGAGCATGTAAAGAGTGAGGAAACAGCTAGCATAATCAGCACAAGATCTGCGGAAGAAAACTGCCTCTAACATTCAAAAATAAGTTGTTTGTGTGGAAGAACAACTTCCAACATTCGAAAATGAAGTGTCCAAAGTAGAAACTATGTTGTTAAGAAGGAAGATCTTCATTGTTCAAATAAGAAAGCCAATAACTCACGTTTTTCTCTAGAACGTTTTTAGTTTTTAGAAGAGGTGGTTGTCGAAAAGATCAACATTTTATTTTTTCCTTTCGAATGTTTTGTAATAATCTGTTATTATCTGTTTCACAGCACATTAATGGTCAAAAAGAATTCATTTAGTCTGCCACACATTATTCATCTAATACTTGACCACCATATAATCCATATATATTTCCACATTTCTTTCCATCGTGAATCTAAAAATTTTATCCATCAAGACATTATACGATAATAGTAATTGGTGGCCGCAGTCATCAAAGTAATCTTATCTTCGTCTCGAGAATGTATGCATATTTGATTATGTCCATCTCGAGGACGTATGCACATTTGATTATGTCCTGAATATGTAACCATGAAGCTTAAAGCTTCGGAGCAAGCATATCTTGGGTTGGATAGTGGGTTTCAGTCCTTGAACATGCTTTATTTAAGTCGGTAAAGTCTGCGCATATCCCCCAATTGATAGAAGGCTTACTTACCTTTACAGCATTGGTTAATCACGTAGGATATTGAATTTCTCACACATATTCTACCTCTAACAACTTAAGGGTTTCCTCCTTAATGGTCACCTTTGGGACCAAGTTTGACAAAAATGACCAAAAAGTGGTAATTACAAAGGCAGAATAGTGAGTACAACAAGCTATAATATAACTACACTTCCTTTTCCGTATCCAGTTACATATATGAATTTGGGAGGTGTGTAAATATGGCCAAATGCAACATGTATTTTATCCATTGCAAGAGGTTTATGGTGAAATAATGGCCACGATCCACTGGACAAATATGCATTGCAATATGTGTTCATACTACTTAGCAAGCTGTACTTGGGAACCATCAGTGATTCGGTAGCCCTATAGAAATCCCTTGGTTACAAGCAACCTATACAATATAACGGTTTCTATGTTGTCTCATCCTTGTATTCATTAGGATTCTCCAAACTGTCTTGAACTTGTTCTTTGAGCTCATTTTGCTGTGTTTTTTGTTCTGGAATGAGCACACCAACCTTTGGATACTTTTCGATGAATTTAAATTCCCAGTCCTCCAAAATTGTAAGCTCTGATTCACCTAAACCTTCAAGGTCCCCATTAATGTCTTCAGGTTTAAAAGACAGAAGTGCAAGGGCTCTACTACACTCTTTTCCTGCAAACATTGCATAAGATCCTCCGGGACCATAAAAATTTCTGCATGTTCATAAGCAAGTAAAGTCTGTCAGTGTCACCACTCATACCAAGTAAGCACACACTCAATGTTTCAAGAGGTGAGTGAAATGAATCACAAGATGACATATGACAAGAAATAAATCATCTTTTCGGTTACTACTAAAATAAATCAAGAGTTTAACTCACATATACCGTCCGTGTAAAATAATTTTAACCAAACATTCAAGCATATTTGACCACTTTATCACATCATTCTTTCACAAATATGATGCGATGGTAAGATAAATTCCTAATAGATGTTTGTGTAAAAATAAACAGGTAATGATCAATTTGATTTTGAAATGCGTAATGTGTAGTTATTAGCTTTTGAAAAAATGAAAAAAAAAAAATCTAATTTAGTCTTTGAATGTGTAAAAAGTTCGAACTGATCCCTAATCTTATAGTTTAATGACAAAATACTTTCTGGTCCGATAACAAATTGATTCTTAAAAGTATATTTTAATAACAAAATAATCTCAAAAATTTTCACAAAAATATTTCAATCTTTAAGAGTTAAACTGAAATTGACTCACTTTTAAAGTTCAAATCGATCATTTATCCAAAAATATTCTACAACAATAGTGTATGTAATTGTTTTAAGCAAGGGTTTACAAGGTTCCTTGAACTAGAACATTCAATATTTTTGTCTTATTTTCTAAGGTTTTCTTTTCTTCATAGACGGTTTATGTTTAGAGTTATAATAGTATATAAGTGGGTGCAAATCTTATCTTATGAATTGGTTTTGTAAGGTTGAGCTAAGCTTAAAATCTAATTTTTAAGATAGTATCAAAGTTATTTCAAAATCTATCCTAGCGAAGTTGTTGGACTTCAAGCATGAGTTAAACACTCTCAGCACGAGGGTGTGTTAGAGATCCTACGTCAACTAGATATAAGGTTTTTTTAATAATATATAAATAAATACATATCTCACCTTATAAATTGATTTTGTAAGATTGAATTAGGTTTAAAGTCCACTTTTTAAGATTTGTTACTCTAATAATTTATCAATATTCAAACCTTGATGCTCAACTCATATTCAAGCACAAGCATAGGTCTATCAAGCCGATGATAACATTCAGATACTGGTTTATTAATATACAGTACTTCTTGATACTGGTTTATTAATACACAGTACTTCTTGCCTAGTGCATGACTAATAGAGGGCAGATTGAATGCCAAATCATCATTTTAATGCAAGATGAGATCAGTTCACTTGTACAATAACAACTAATAGGATTTAAAGCTGTCAACAACAACAAATAGGATTTACAGTTTTCTAAAATTTCACAAGATATTCCTAGAATAAGAACAATCCACTGCCATGTGTAACAGAGTGCGTGCGTATATAAGATATATATGAGCACAGGGACTATCAAGGAAGAGTTTGAGGAGTCATTCTGGAGCAATAGCATTCACATAATCGATGTATATTAATTAAGAGATTTCTATAATCAATAATCAATATGTTAACAGATTTCCATAATTAGAGATTTGTTTGCTTCACATTCCACTTTCTAATATAAAGTCATTTTATTTCTTTTGTTATTCCCTTTTCCAAGTAACAGTCAAAGTTAATCTTCCCTTATTCCTCACACTCCATTTATTTTTCTATATAATTATCAAGTTTTCTTATCTTCCACACCTCTACTTCTTAAACTTTCTTAATTTTAAATCTCTTAAATTTAAACAAAATTACATAAAAATAAATAAACATGTATTAGAAATATATTTAAACTAATATATACATTAATATATAAAATAATAACAATAATAAAAATTTTCACTCATCAAAATAACATAATACGATAAAAAATATGTACACAGACAAAGTATTCGGTGAGAACAAGGTCATAAATTACACAATTCGTTACCACAAAACCATAAATTGAAAGTAAAAACTTTTAGTAACTAACGGTCTTGTAAGCTTCAATCTCCGGCCTTAACGTGACTATGACTCAACCACATCAAGATTAGAAGTAACTTGAACCAACAATGTGAGTGGTACTGAAATTTAGGTCTCACTAAGAGTGTGACTTTCTCGTGAAAATTGTTTATGATTTCATTGAGAGCTATACATAATCAAAAAAACAAAAGTCCCTTTCTGATAGGCAACAAAACGAAAGCTGTACCTGCCAGTGGACACGTCATAGATCTGGCCTTTGATTGCCATCAAAAGGGGTTTATTGGGGTCGGAACCATCGTAGGCTCGCAATTCCCGGTCCGTTACTTCACCCAGCTGGACCGGTTCGCGAGGCGGTTCGGGGTCGTCGAACCGGGGGTTCGCTCGGGCCGAAACCACGGGCGGTTTGTTGTAGTCTTCGGGGGACACAAACATGGCGCTGACGGTTCTGTAAACGACGACCATCATAGCCAAAATGGTGAAAAACGCGGCGGGAGACAGCCCCGTGTAAAACGTTATCTCTTCCATGACGCTCGTGTACAAACCCATTTCTGAACCCTTCTTCTCTCAAATGGCTTCCCAAAAGGAAGAGCAGTGGTGGGTGTTGGTAGGTGAGCTTGGAAATGAACTCACCTGATTTGGTCGTTTGGGTTTTACATTATTTTGGAAGACGGAACAAATAGACTTGTTGATTTTCCACCTTGGTACTCGTAAAGAATTTTTTCTTTCTATATTTAAACTTTAATCTTAATATTTTTGTGAAGTTACTAATTTGATTTTTTTTTTTATCACACTAAAATAATTAGAAAAATTTAAAGAATGTATAAATTATAAATAAGAAATAATTATTAGCATTAATATATATTTATCATAACAAAAATTATATATATATTTTTTTATTTATGATACTTTTCTTTCCTTTCTTATAAGACAGCTATAATATAATTAATCTTCCTTCAATCTATCCATACTCAATATAATTTATCCATTCATAATTATATTATTGACATAAAATAATTAAATCAATAAAAATTGTTTATTTTATAAAAGAAATAATAAAAAGTATATTATATATGTTATATTATTTTATATTTATTCTTTTTTTTTCTTTTTTATCGATGAAAATATGTTTATTTAATGTTTAATTGAAGTAAATAAAAAAAATATATTTTTGTCTCTTAATTTGATTCATAAAATTGAGAGGAGAAGATATTATTTAAAATATTTTCTATTCATCTTAAAAATAGTTTTATTTTTTTAAAATAAAAAATTATTAAAACACAAAAGTAACAACAGGTTTGATTAGATAAAATCATTATCAACCTACTAAAAAATATCTAGTTAGTTGATTCAGTTTCTATATTTTTTATATTAAAATCAATTTAATCCAATTCATTTTAATTTTTTACCATCTTATTTCACAATGGTTAATTAGTAATTTCAGAAATATATCAATTAAAAAAATAAAAACAAATCTATAAACATTTATCAAATCAATCCCAAACTTTCATAACCAATCCCCTTAAATCCCTTCAAATCCTACCATTCATCCATTAATCCAAACAACCCTCTCATCCACACACAATTCACTCAAATCCCTTCAAATCCACTCTCCTAACCAAACAAAGCCTAAACAATATAGAACTATATTGACTATGGGAATAATTTCAATTTCATTTAAAATAAATTAATATAATCTCTTTGATCATAATCATCGTAACTTTATCTATTGAAAGGCTGACCATCTAGATAATAATTAGATATGTTAATTTTTTTTCTCCTTTCAGTTGATACCACTATAATTGATTGAATATCCAAAAATCCAACAGCATCAACTTTTTAAGTATTCTCGTAGGTTGGAAAGTGAATATCTCTGTTGTTAAACTAGAACGTACAAGGTTGATTCCAAAGTATACTTTAGTTCCTCATGCTTTGGTCTGATCCAAAGCTCCTAATTAGGTTTTCAGACTTTAAATCTTCATTATCCTTTTTAAGTCCTCTAGTGAACAAACTCGTAATCGCTCTAGGCTGCGCTACACAGGCCTAAGAGACGTATTTGGTAGGAATTGCAAAAAATTATTCCGTTATAAAAAATAAAACGAAACATAAAAGGAATTGAGTATTCATTACTCCAAGTATTTCACTTTGTATGAAGAACTTGTTTTCTAGGACATTCACCTATAAATCTTAAGGAATTCTCCCAATAAATTCACAACAACTTTGATCTTGGAAACACTTAATGCTCTGTTTTGAGACGATTAAGATTTTTAACCATAACATTAGTATTTACTGTGAGTAGGTAAAACTTGTTTTACCTCTAAAAAAAATAATTAGGAATCAGCGACACACTGTCCAATCCACTCTACAATAATAGGATGAAGAAAATAGAAGAAGTTGGTGTGTATTCTTTAATTGTTATGATTTTTAATCTTCTTATAGTCATCCCCGACAACCTTGTAATGCTTTGAGTTGAGTTTGAATAATTCAGAGCTAGCTTCGACGTAGGGTTGAGAGTGTTTTCATAGCTCATATAGTCGAGTTGTAGATGCAACTTAGCTTGTATGGCCAAGCTAAATATCTTAGAGATCAGACTCAGTATAACTCATGTAGCTAAGCTTGACATTTTACTTTCCATAAAATTGTCAAAATATTAATAAGGGATTTTCTATGCAATGATAGTTTTAGCTTTACATGTCTCTAGGTGTGGTAGAGGTAAGGTGTTTGAACTTCTTCCATCATCAAGTTGTCGAGTTGATGTGACGTTTTAAGTAGAATACATTTGGCAACTTCTGGTTGAGTAAGTCGATGTACATGTGACCCTAGAAGATGAGACGTTAAGCGCAAAACATTGCATTCCGCACCTCATCTCCCCTAAACTTCTTTCACACACCTTCAAATATAAAAATGCAACGTTTTGAATTCATTTTACTGTTTGTGCCATATAAAAAGTGTTCGTTCTCCTCCAAATTCTCTTTATTCTTGTTTGGAGTTTAACTTGGCAAACTTTCAAACTCCTTCTAAGAGGATTAGGATCATTGTCTTATCTTTGATTTTTCCATAGTTTTCCATAAACTATGGTGACTACTCCTATGTTTGTTTTATTTTCTAAAAAGTAATAACTTTCTATTTTTTTGTCGCCATCCCCGTCGTGACTCTGATTGCACAGATGACGACTCCATTAGGGATGCTGTCAAAGATTCAAGCTAAATTAATTAAATGTGCGAAAATAAGTGTGACTTTTTGAATGTTTATCTTTCCCCATTTTTTCGAATATATGTTTGTTTACTTTTCTGCTTTTATAATTACTGTTGAAATATTGAACCCTACAGTAGAAGACATGTTATATATATGATTTTAGGTTTTATTTTACAGGTGGGGAGTCAGATATGCATTTTCTCCCTTCACACACACACTTTTATCATTGCATATCGTAAGTGGGTTCTATACCTGAGTTTGAGGAAGCTTAGATTTAGAAGGGGTTGTGTAGCAATGCTAATGGGGATGTACTTCTTTTTTCGGCTTTTGAGATAACCCCAGCTAGAGTTTGTTTTCTTCACTTCTATGTCATAAAAGTTGTTTACCAGCTGCTATGGATAATACTGTGGAGTAAGTCATAACTCTAGTGGCCTTGAACCTCTAGGTATTAGGAGCTATCCTATGAGAGTGTGCATTTTATTACCATAGATCTTTAAGTTGAACCTTACTTAGGGCACAAAGGGAGATTTTTATATTCCTCTTCCCCTCATCATTTGTACATACTAATAAGTGTATCACATTTGTATCCACATATCACGAATAAGTACCTCTTGAGGTACAATCATGCATGATTTTTCATTATGTTTTAGTCATGTCAGTTATGTCTACAATTGTATATCATGTTACTAGGCTTGTACATATAAACGTGCATTCACATTTTATCTTTATACATTCATGGTAGCATGTATATAACTTTTGTTTTCATAAATTTTTGCATTATCATGTCACTTTGCACCATACATGATATTCATCCACAAGTTGTCACATACATACATTAGTTAGTTTTGCATGTCTAGATATCATATATCTAGACATGCATCATACATGCATTATACATCTCAACATGCGTCATGCATCTTGACACGCATCCATATTTCCTTTCGAAAAAATTTTGAAAATAAATTTTAAAAAATTATTACATTGCAAAATTTTCAATTTTGTTTGTTTTCCATTTCAATGTTACCAAATTCATGGTATGTTGATTTGAGATGAAAAAATAAAAAATAAAAGGGAGGCAAAAGGTGACCATGATTGAGTTAATTGTTTTTCTTGATACAATCTTTGAATTTATGACTAAAAGAACGAGACATTTCATTTTCACAATTTAATGTTTTAATAGAGGGTAAAAGTTGACATTTTCCATTGGAGCATTTGCATACATGTTGCTTGAAAACCTTTTAGCCTTCCTTCATCACCAAAATGAAAGGCTTTGCTTCAGTAGTTGTTATCATCGCCTGAAGTATCAAAACAAGAATACCACACTGGGACAGAAATGTCAGGTTTCTCTTAGTTGGTTGAATGGTTAAACTCCAATCTCTAGGGACAAAGAAAAAAATAAAAAATAAAAGGCCATTAGATTGAAAATCTGCAAGGGCGGTCTATGTAAAAAGATAGGACGACAAAAACAAAAGAAAAAGAAAATAAAGATAATGACACATGTGGCCCTCTGCAAAACAATGGTCTTAACCTCATATGATGCGAGACCTTCAATGTGATCATAGTCTCGACCTCACATATCTTTTTCAACACGTGATGGTGCATGGTCCTTTGCAAGACAATGGTCTCGACCTCACATATCTTTTTCAACATGTGGTTGTGCATGGCCCTCTGCAAAGTAATGATTTGGACGTCACTTTCCCATTTTCAATTAGTTTTTAAATGGTGACTTTTCATTTTAGAATGATCCAGACACTTTTTTTTTTTTACCTAAAAGAAATTAATGTTTTGTCTTTATTTTTGTTTTACTCTGATAATGTGAAAATTTTAATTTTCAAATTATCCTGTAAAATTTAGGTAAAGAGGGACAATTATCAACACTTGATTTCATCTAGGCAAATAAAAATTATTTCTTAAGAAAATTAAAAAAGTGTGTAATAATTTATTTTTATTAGTTAGTTAGAAAAGTAAAATGTAATTTTCTCCTAAAAGAAATCAAAATGAATGCTTTAAGGTTTTAATGTAATTTAGGCCTTGCCCGCTAATTAAAAAGAAAAGAAGAAGAAAACTAAAAAAGAAATGTATTTTACTTTTGATTATCTTCTGAGAGTTCGAATTTAAATTTTAAATTTGAAGATTATTAATTTTATTCCAATTTGAGGACTCTGAATTTTCAAAGATTCTCATATTCATTGCAATTTAAGAATTTTGATTTGAAAATTATTGGATTCTGATTTTATTTTTAAAAATTTTGAAATTTATCATGATTTAAGGATTCTGATTTTATCTTTTTTTAATTTAAAAATTTTCATATTTATTATATTTTGAAAGTTATGATTTGACTTTTTTTTAATCTCAAGATATTCAGGTTTACTATAACTTGAAGATTCTGATTTTATTACCAATTTAAAGATTTTTAGATTTATTATAATTTAAGAATTTAAATTTTATTTTTCCATTTGAGAATTTTGATTTTATTTCCAATGTGAAGATACATACTCTACTCCTATACTATATATATATAGGTTCCAATCCATAAACATCACCATATTTCATTCCATCTTCCCTTTATTTTCTGATCCATCAAAAGCAATTTACAATCAAAAGCTATTCATTGAAGATCATTCACAATGAAAGTCATTAAAAATTAGAGTGGAGACTAGTAGGTTGCATAAGTATATATTTTCATTTACATTTCATATTACTCAATTTCAATTTCAATATATCATCATTCAAATAAAAAATAGAAAAAAAAAACGCAATGGTCGTCGCTCTAACAACCCTTCGTATCATTATTTCCACCCTTTTTCTATTATTTACATAACTAGCTTTACTTGTTTTTTTTAAATATATATATAATAAAAATTTCACTTATGCATTTTACCTAACATTTTTATTAAATGTTTTGAAATTTTTTCTCTCATAAATACACCACTTTTATCTTTTGTTCTTTTTTAATAAATTTTGGCATTTCATAAATAATATTAAATATAAAAATGGTCGCATCATAATATATTTAATACGAAACTTTAAAAATAATAATTATTTAGATATTTGGAAGATTATTCACACCATCTTATGTTTAATTTCATTTTAAAAAATAAAAATATATTTTTTTCTCAAAAATAAATAATTTATACTATATTTACTAACGGTACGACTTCTCAATGGTATCATGAATAATCGTTCGTACTATTATACTCTAAAAATTATAAAAATATAAAATTATCAAATTTTTCAAATATTATATTTTAAAATTTAAAAGTAATTAAAATAAAAAATTTAAAAATATCTAAATACCAACAAATAATTTTCTATCAAAAACTACATAAACCCTAATTTTTCATTTTTAGATATTAGAACATCTTCAATAAGTAGATGTCTGTTTGATTTCTAAACCTTCATCCCTAAGAAGAATCAATTCAATTCCTCCAAATTGTCATTCTTTCAACGTAAAAGGTACAACATTCATTTCGATAAGAAAAATAAATAACATTATAATATTTTTTCGGTTAAAAAATATTAAAATTGTAAAATACTATTAATGAGAAAAAGCATGAAATGTGTAAAAAATGTGAGTATTTTTATTATATATTGTTATACATTACTTATTTAAATATAAAAATATGTATTATTATTTTCAGTATTTGATGAGTAACATTTGAGTGAAAATAATGTTAGAAAAACCATATATATTGCATATATGCATGGAAGACGAATAGGAAAAAAGTGTAATTGTATTGTGGAGTACTCGTCTATGAGTTATTTTTAGTGAGTGAGTAGTTTTTCTCTACTATTCTTTTATTATTATATATTTAAATAATAGTAGTTTCGAGTTTAAAAATATTGAAATTTTAAAATATAATTAAAAGATAAAAATAATAACATGAGATATATATACAAAATTGGATATCCCATTATATTATACAATTATAGATTATATATTTATTTGAATATATATATATATATATATATATATATATTATTTATATTTTAAGTGGATAGTAGTGTACGTCAATTATTATATGAAATATAAAATAATTACGAACAAAATAATATCAGGAAAAATAGTATAGAATTATTCCTTTATCCCTAACTTTTATCTAATTTTTTAAAATTAATTTGATTGTTTGAATAACCTACCCGTTAATTAAACCGGCATAACCAAATTGTAAGGCAAAATTCCCTACAATCCCCATTGAAACCTTTTCCATTTAATCCTCATTTTTGTCCAAAAACAAAATACCCGCTTCTTCTTCTTCTTGTTCTTTCCCTTTACTACTTTTTTTTTTTTTTTTTTTTCAAATTGGGTCACATGAAAGCGTAACTGTCCCTGGCGTCTTTTGTTTCCGACCTCCGACATGGTACACCTTCATTCTTTCCTCCTACGTTGTTGATGCGCATAAAATTTGACCTTTTTTTTATTTAATTTTCACTTTTTAGGATAAAACCAGTGGCGGAGACAAGTACAACATTGAAGCCGCGGAAATCTTGGCAAACGAGGCTCAGGTTCGGATGCAATTCTCAAGTTCATATTTTTTGCATACCCTTTTGCTCATTCATCTTGTTTCTGTGCTGTTCAGCATTTGCCTGTTGCGGAGGCCACACCTATATACGAGCAGCTTCTGCTACTGTTTCCAACTGCTGTAAGTGTTCTGATTGAGTGTTGTGGTGGTTGTTATTGGAGGCAATTTATGGTTTTTACTGTGTTTTGTGATTGAATTTATGTCGTTTCTTCTGCTATGGGGCTGATTTTTGCTGATACTTGTTTGTACTCAGGCCAAGTTTTGGAGGCAATATGTCGAAGCACATATGGCTGCAAATAATGATGATGCTACAAAACAGATTTTTAGTCGGTGTTTGTTGTATTGTCTTCAGATTCCTCTATGGTATATTATTTGCTTAATCTTGTTTATGGCATTTGGTGAGGTACTTTTTTTACTGTCTCTTTTGGATGATTTTCAGCTGGGGGTGGGGATAAAGAGGTTTCTGGGAAGAGTACAGGCTACAAAATTACTGCTTTTGTATAGCTGTATTTCTGTTCGATCAACTAATATTAGTAAACTTATTTTCAGATTGGTATCTTGTAAGGTTTTATTAGTTTGCGTACTTGAGGGCACTTGTCTTGCAAGGGTATCTTTAAAATATTGGACATTTTACTTATAACAGTTAGAAATGGTTCAAAGTAAAGTGTTTTCAGGAAGAAAAGTAATCTGTTTTTATTTCTTAAAGATGAGAGGTTACACTGCAGTATTTATAGGATCAGTATATTGTGGTAGTGACAGCTGTAGTTAGTTGAGTAACTGACTTAACGACTTTGCTAACAATTAACTGCCAAAGAGACAGTAAATAACTGCTCTTCGAATACAGTATTCACATAGAATAGTTAAATCATAGGTCTTGAAAAATACTCAATTTCTGCAGTAGGTGCTCTGAATGTGTCCCATCTTCTCTATCCTATGTTATGTTTGATGTTAATTTTTGTATAAGATTGTTTTTCTTGTGAAAATGGATGAAGCAGCCTGCTTATTTAGCTGGTCTTTCATACATGCAAATGATGTTTTTGTTTCAATCTATCCTTTGGTATATAGGCGGTGCTACATTCGTTTCATTAGAAAGGTCAATGACAAGAAGGGCATGGAGGGTCAGGAAGAGACAAGAAAAGCTTTTGATTTTATGCTTAATTGTGTTGGTAAGTTGTTTTCCTTTGTCCTGTTCAAATTATCTTAGTTGTTTTGTTAGATCGTAGTAGCAACTATTTAGGAGATGAGGGAAACTCACAAGATGATTTGGTCATGCGAGAAGCAACCAGTAGAGACTTTGGTGACAGGAAGATTGATTAGAGGCCCCAAGTTGGAGAAGTGGACACTAAAATTGGTCCATTGGATGGGTAGAGAAAAGACAAAAGATATTAGGAGACACAGATACAAAAATATACTGCATTTAGTTGTTTTACTAGAAACATGCTTTTTGGTGGACCTTGTTTGATATAAAACCATTTTGTCTGTCTTCATCCAATAATTTAAGTTGTTAGGTAATTGGTTTCTAACTTGACATTAGAGTTCTATTACCAAATATCTAGAGTTAAATCCTTGCTGCTCCCATTCTTTTAATTAAAACTTGGATACTGTAGGGTTAGTTCATGCATTGCCAATGCTTCAAGGTCAAAGAGTTATTTGCTTGACATTGTATTAGGGCTTCAATGGTCGTGTGGTCTAGAATTTGATACTTGTTACCTCCATTCATTTTGTATGTTGATTTCTATTAACATAAAGAAAAATAAATAAATATAGGATTAATCTCCCTTTTGTAACATACACACATAGCGTTGTTTATTTATAGGTAGAAATAGTAACAGAATAACAGAAAATATGGGTTAAGCCCGTTACATTCAACATTCTCCCTCAATCTAGTGCGTATAAATCGTATGTACCAAGCTTGTTATAAATATAATCAATTCTAGGTTCATCCTGACTAAGTAGGAGTTTGACATTAGGATCCATGGGTGTGTCAACAAATTTTGAATTTATTAATCCAATTTCCTTCAAAATATCCAATGCATACTTCCTTTGAGAGATAACAATACCATTATTGGATTGTGCTACCTTAATTCCCAAGAAATATTTAAGTTTTCCAAGATCTCTGGTCTGAAAGTGGTGACAAATAGATTGTTTTATCTAAGAGATGCCAAGGTGATCACTACTTGTAAGAACAATTGCATCAAGATATACTACTAGATAAATAAACCCAACACTTGAGTGACGGTAAAAAACTAAATGATCTGCCTTACTATGAGTAATACCAAATTGTTGAACATCACTACTGAATTTTCCAAACCAAGCCCTAGGAAACTACTTAAGGCCATATAAAGATTTACGAGATGATATATCAATCTAGAAGACTCCCCAACAAAACCTCGAAGTTGTTCCGTATAAATTTCTTCTTGCAAATGTCTATTAAGAAAAGCATTTTTGACGTCTAGTGTACTTAAAGATTTCATCTTCCACCATAGGGTTGGGTTGCTTATTGTTTGCAATTCAAGCCCAAGGAGCTTTGAATGAGGAGTGTTACATATGAAAGCATTTATGTGCCTTGAAGCAATAACATATGCTTTTGTGATAACTAGTAGATCGCTTATATAGTTAAATACAAGAAACTTTGAAAATAAAAGTTTTAAAAAAATTTAATGAAGGATTGCTTTATTGGTGAAAATAAAAATTTTTGGTTTGAACTATGGTGATACTTTTTCTCCAGTGAGAAAGATGGCTTTTGTTCGCTTATTCATAGCCATGATTGCTTTTCAACAATAACCTTTTTATCAATTGGATGTCAAAAAAGCTTTTCTTTATGAGGATTTTGTAGGGAGAAATTTTTGTGGAGCAATCTCCCGGTTTTGTTACTCAGGGAGAGTCTGTAAGATTGGTATGTCGTCTCTGCAAATCTTTATATGACCTGAAGTAGTCTCCTAAGGGTCCGGTTTGGAAAGTTTAACAATGTTGTTCAAATTTGGTATGATTCGCAGTGAGACAGATGATTCAGTGTTTTACTGTCACTCGAGTGCTAGGTATATCCATCTAGTAGTATATGTTGATGACATTGCTCTTACAGGCAATCATCACCATGACAACTCATAGGTAAAGCAATACCTTTGCCATCACTTTTGGACCAAAGATATTGGCAAACTCAGATATTTGTTAGGGATTGAGATAACACCAATCCAACAATGATTTTGTATGTCACAAAGGAAGTATGCATCGGATATTTGGGAGGAAACTCGGTTAATTAATTCAAAGTCTGTTGACACACCTTTGGATCCCAATTCTAAACTCCTATCAAGTCAGGGGGAGCCTCTCTCAGAACTTTAGAAGTACAAAAGATTAGTTGAAAAATTGAACTATCTCACTATTATTGGTTTTGATATTTCCTTTGTAGTCAGTATGGTGAGTCAGTTTCTTAATTTTCCATGTGTAGATCATTGGAATGCAGTCATTCGTATATTGAAGTACATTAAAGGTTTTCTTAGAAAATGTTTGCTATATGGTCACAATAACCATACTAAAGTTATTTATTATTCAAATGCTGATTGAGCAAGATATCTCCTTCTTATAGAAGATCCACTTTCAAATATTGTGTCTTTATTGGTGATAATTTAATCTCTTAGAAGAGCAAGGAACAAAATGTTGTGGCGAAATCTAGTGTAGAAGCAAAATATAGAGCTATGACCTTAACTACTTGTAAGCTTTTTTTGCTTAAACAATTAATTAAATAATTGCAATTTGGAGAAATCACTCAAATGACACTTATATGTGATAATCAAACTTGATTGATTGCCATTTTGTGTGAGAAAATATTGTATTTAGAGACATCAAGACCGAGTTTGTCAATTCGAATAATCAATTAACATATATTTTCATTAAATCTTTACGGGGACCTAGAATTGATTATATTTGTAACAAGCTTGATACATATGATTTATATGATCAGCTTGAGGGAGAGTGTTAGATGTAACGGACTTAGCCCATATTCTTTGTATGTGTCTTATCTATAAATACATAACCCTATGTGTTCATTATACACAAAGGATTAATCCCATACCTCTTTTTACTTTATTTCCAGAAAAACCAACATTTTTCTTATATAAATAGTTGTGTTGTAGTTAATGCTTAAGCTTCTGACTTAGATTTCACTTATATTTTGCCAGAACTCACTAGTAATGCCAAAATTCACTATTCTCGTTTGATGTTATTTAGAAAATAGGAGGGAAAAGGGAGGATGTCTGTTATATATATGTATGAATGAATGTATCTATGCATTATGTATATACATATATACCTTGACACTTAATGATGTGATAACAGGAGCAGACATAGCATCTGGTCCTGTGTGGATGGAGTACATAGCCTTTCTAAAATCATTGCCGGTTTGTTTGGTTAACCTTTCGTGTTTTCTGCAATTCTTGGTGCATAATTAGGTATTATTTTATATATTTTGTTGTCAAATTCAATGATCTCTTTCAGGCTATAAACGGTCAAGAAGAGTCACACCGGATGACTACTGTGAGGAAAGTCTATCAGAAGGCTATAGTTACTCCTACACATCACATTGAACAACTTTGGAAGGACTATGAAAACTTTGAAAATTCTGTTAGTCGTCAGTTGGTAAGATATTGATTGTGGTAAAATGCTTGCTCTGTCAATTTGTATTCATTAGTCCGTAGTTCTTATTCTTTGGTTGCGTGCAATTTGATGAGGTGTTCTGCAGGCTAAAGGACTAATATCTGAATATCAACCCAAATACAATAGTGCTAGGGCAGTTTACCGGGAGAGGAAGAAGTATGTTGATGAAATTGATTGGAATATGCTTGCTGTACCACCAAGTGGATCTTACAAGGTAACTTTCTTTTTCTTATCAGCAATAATTGTTGCAGGATAATTTCCCATATTAAAGCATGCACCTATCAATCTCTAAAATATGTAATTTGGGTGATGAAAGTATAGGAATGATGACTCTGCCTTTTGAGATGTTGATGAAATTGCAACTTGATGTTCTTTTTGTCTTTTGTTCATGCTGATATTGGTTTCATGGTCTGTCTGCAGTAGTTGGCTGTGTGTGAAAGTACAGCTTGATGTTAATTTTGATATTTTGGGGGATGCCGCTGGTTACACGGATTAAGCTGTACGCTTGATCTTAATGAAATGAACACTTTATCTTCTTCCACATTGTCCATTTGAGATGACCTTATATTCTATAAGTGGGTTAATACTTTAATTACATCTCATGTTACAGTAGCAAATGCCTTTATTTAATTTTTCTTTGTTTTGTTTTGTAGACAAAGTTAATTTGGATAAACTATCAATAATAAAGAACTTATAATTGAAGAAAATAAATTGAACAAAGGAGGTGAAATAATTTAGACTTATCCCACAAAATTAACTTGTGCACCTCAACATTTTCAAAGGCGTTATCATCTAATGTTGGTATACATTGAGGAGCATAATTTGCTATTATTCTGGAGAAGTTTGATTTTCATTTTCTTTTTCTTATACTTCTATTATAAGGGTTATTGTTATTGATAAGTTTATCCAAAATTTTCAAAATCTCTATATGCTATATTGAAGAAAAGCTTTTATTCATAATGCAAACTATATCAAAAGCTTTCTGTTACGCAGATGCACATTGATGATTTTACACTTTTATCTCTAACATTCACCCTCACATAAGTGATCCCTTTGAGTTTTAATCATTGACAATATATAGACCCGTCTTGTGCTGAAATTCAATTTTATTTCGAAAAACAGAGGTGATAAGGATTTAGTTCTAGACCTCTTGGTTAGAAAGTCTCTTAGATCATGCCATGAACTAACTTTCTTAAAACAAGGTGTTAAGTGAAGCTATGTGCATGATCTATTCTTGTTATGTGTCGAAAATCATAATTAGTTCTAATTCGTAGTTACTTCTGACAGGAAGAAATGCAGTGGATTGCATGGAAGAGGCTTTTATCTTTTGAAAAGTAAGAAGCATGTTTTTTTTTTCAGCAATTGCCTTGTATTATATTAACATTTTCACTAATAAATCTTTTTATCAGATCTTTGCTACTTGATATTTGATCAAACTGTTGAAGAGATTGAGGCAAAGTATTGAATTTAGCTAGGGTTTCTTTTTCTTGCTTTTATTAGATGTGCATTTTTCACTGATAAATTCTTTTATTAGATCTTTGCCACTTGATATTTGATCAAACTGAAGAAGCAATTTAGGCAAAGTATTGATTCAATTTATATAATCACCTATATAAGAAAATTATTTCTTTTGTTTTATCTAGTGAAATTTTCATTCTAAATGATTTGTTACATTTTCTGTGGATGCTCATACTTGTATGATTACACCTATACGAATGTAGGATAAACATGTGATGTGCATAGGACTTTTTGTTGTGATGTATAATTCATATTGTAATTATGATAGTAGACCAGTGGTTAAGAGAGTGTATGTAAGGGTTAATAGAGGGGAAACACAACTGTAATTGAATAGCTTATAAACAGGAGTATAGTGGGTTGGGTCACCAATCCCATCTCACCACCCTCTGCTGAATCCATACCAGCAGATGAATGTTAACAATGGATGAAGATTAATGTTCAACGGTGCTATGTTTCAAATGCACTATTCACAACTCACTCAAACCTATTTTCCTTCCTCATAAGACGTGCATTAGTTTGGAGTGAGGCTCGTGTGTTCTATATGAATGACAACCAACGTCTTTGTAGTGTTTGCCAAGAACTTTTGATATTGTTTAGTCCATGAAGATTTCATGAACCTATGTCTACTATCTTGGGGCATATTCATGTTGCCTTGCATGATCTTTTAATGAGCTCCAGATATAAAGAAGGAACTTAAGAATTACATTACTTTTTTGTAAATAAGTTTGCTAACTAAAGCCCATATTGGACATAAAAAAGTAGTGATAAGGAAGGGAACATAGACTTTAGAACAAAAAAGGATGGACGTCCTAGATGTTGTTGGAGAAGCGAAATTGAGAAAACGACAAAATAAGATGTTAAAAGGTGTTACAGACCAAAATATAACTGTAATGTAGAAACAAAATAAGATGAAGGAATCGAGAAATTATGTATTATTTGCAGTAAAAAGGGGAACTACAAGAGAAGGAAACCTCTAGTTGCCCAAAGCATAGCTCGTCTAATATACTGAATAAGCCCTTCTCCCTCATGATTCTAAATAATAAAAAACTCTCACGTTTAACAACCTCTCCACCAGTCATGCCACCTCAGCCTTTTAACAACCTCTCTACTGCTTATGCCACCTTAGTCTTTTTTATTTCCCCTCTTTCTTTTACTCACATTTACTGCATGCTTTAGGTGCCTCATGCTCCTCATGGACCAATGGCTCATTTGGCCTAAAAACTTGTTGGACTTCAACAAAAGAATTATTTTCCAGTGCGCTCATCAACTGTTTGAGCATTATGTGCCATAGGCCCACACTCCCAAAACCTTAAGTTGTTAAGTATAGGCCTATCAATGATATTTGTCTCAACAAAACTGTTCACACAATAACCTATAGGTTTATAGAGATGACAACTCACAACACACTTGTGTTGAGACAAATGTCATGCCAAAGGCCAGAAAAGGCTCTAATATAATGCCAAAGATCATAAAGCTTAACTTGTTAAGTGGGGCTTCTAGAATGGTCTTGTATGTTAACTACATGTTTCATTTCTATTCTCTTGATCAAAAGTTCTAAATGCACTTGTCATAAAATAAAGATGCAAAACCATTCTTTAGACTCCATTTAGGATTTAAATGTTATAAGCTTCTAAGGGGGTTGTCATCTTTGGCAAAACTTATCATTTTGAAATGACAATAGCATGGATCTAGTGCCTTTGGTCATTATGTCTTTATATCCTCTCTGGGATATGTTATGATGTTTGGTTAATATTTTCTATCTAACTTTGTTACTATTTTTATTTCAGAGGAAATCCACAGAGAATAGATACCGCCTCTTCCAACAAACGAATTATATTTACTTATGAGCAGGTAGTAGGAAATATATTTGATTGGTTTTTAATTTCTTATGCTTTTAGTATTATAATTTTTCATTAATGTGCTGAATAACGTAGTTTGTTTTACTTGACAAAAATAAAAGAGAAACTTTGTTTTAGAGAGCCTGTAAGTCTCTCATACGTTCTCATATTTATATAGAATATCTAAATTAATATGAGATTTAACGAAAGTGAGAAAAGAGTAGGAAACAAGCAAAGGCAATTTTAGGATCTTTGCTAGGGATAAGTACAATTTAAAACAAATTCTTAATAAGCCTCATCTAAGCCTCTTTTGAGCCTGTTTTAACAATCCCCCTCAAGGTACAACATAAAGATTGAAGGTGCCAAACTTGGAACGAATAAATTCATTCTGAGGTTGTCTCAAGGATTTTGTTAATACATCCACAAGTTGATCATTGGATCTGACAAGGTTAGGATAAATTTCCTTGAATCACAACTTTTCTTGAATAAGGTGATAGTCAATTTCTATGTGTGTAGTCCTCAAGCAACGTAGGATTGGAAGCAATGTGGAAAGTTGCATGATTATCCCAATACATGATTTGCAGAATCTCACAAAATATTAATTCTTGGAGGAACTATTTTACTCACACACGTTCACAAGTTCCTTTAGCTAAGAGATTCTAGCAGCATCATTTTTTGAAATAGCTATATCATCAACATATAAGTAAACACATCTAGGGGAGGTAAGATGGTAAAAAAACCAAACGATTTGCCTCATTGTGTTTCAGTCCAAAGTTTTGAATATTGTGGCGAAATTTTCCAAACTAAGAACATGGAGATTGCTTGAGACCATAATAGAGAGCAACAAAATTTACAAACCAAATCATACTCTCCCTAAGCTAGCCAAGGTGGTTGCTCCATGTAGACTTTCTTTTCTAGATGACCTTGAAGAAAAACATTTTTAATATCCAGTTGTTAAAGAGGCCAATGCAAATAACTGTCGTGACAAAGAAAAGATTGTCGACATATAGAGAGAACATATCACTATAATCAAGGCTATAGATCTGAGTACATCCTTTGGCCACCAATCTAGCTTTGAGTCGATCAACTTTACCATGGGGTCCAACTTTAATGACATAAACCCGACGACATCCAACCGTCTTCTTCTTGAATGGAAGAGGAACTAACTCCTATGTGCTATTATGTTCAAGGGCTTGCATTTCAATGATCATGGCTGGCTTGTTGCTATTTAGGAGATCAAGTGCTTCATTAACAATTTTAGGAATTGTAATAGAAGACATAGTGGAGATTAAAGAAAATAGGAAGGAGACAACCTATGCTAGTAGAGAAAAATGTAAATAGGATGTGGATTACGATCGGAATGAGTACCTTTACGAATAGTAGTGAGCCAACTTGAATCAATACTTTTATAAATGGTGGTACTGAGTGATGATTGAGAAGGACCTAATGAAAAGGACTCACCTTGTAGTATAGGACTAGTCATCTGAGTCCTGCATTGGTAAGTAATAAGAGGTGATGATGGTTTGGGTGGATTCTTGATGATATTTAGGTTGTTAGGAGTAGGAGGAAGAAATGACTCAGTTAATGGCATAGGTAGGACTTATAGGAGTGAATGAACATCCTACATAAAGGGAGGGAAGAAAGGAATTTGTTAAAAAAAGGTGATATTGGCAGATATGTAGTGCAACGTGGTTTTAGGAGAGTAACATTGATACCCTTTTTGAAGGTGAGAATATCCCAAGAAGACATATTTGAGGGCTTTGGTTGAGAGGTTATCCAAACCTAAAGGCATATCATGAACAAAACATACTCAAACAGAAACACAGGAAAAAAAAGTATGAAAGAGGTGTTCATTTGAAAATAAAAGTGAATAAAGAACTTTATTGTTAACTGAAGAAAATTTCATTAGAAAGCTAGTAGTGAGGATAACATGGTCCTAATGATGGACAAGTATATTGGCACCAAGTAAGAGTAATTTCAACCAAGTGTCTATTTTCCATTTTGCTATACCATTTAGTTGTGGTGTGTGAGGACAGGTAAACTGATGTAAAATGCCATGTGAGCCTAAAAGAGCAAAGAAATTAGAGGAAATATTATTTGGCATTGTCACTTCTTCAATGTTGATTACTTGGCGAAATGAATTTTTGATTTCATCAAGGAAAGACGTAAAGATGGACAAAAGTTAAGAACTCTTTTTTCATAAGATAAACCTAAGTACATTGTGGAATACTCATCAATAAAAGTAACAAAATATATAAATCCAAAGAATGATACACGACTTGACCCCCAAATATTAGAATGGGTGGTAGAAAAGACAAAATTACATCTTGATTTAGATTGTTTAGGAAAAGATTTAACATGCTTTTTTTGATTGACTTGGCTCACATTCTTAGGTTTCAACTCTACTAAGTTCAGGAGCCATTTTCTTTAATTTTGACAAGTGAGGTTGACCTAAGCGATCATGTAAAAACTTAGGAGATGGGGATGCAAAACAAGAAACAAATGAATTATTCAAAGCAGTTTTCGCCTTTAGAATTGGTGGAGTTGGGCGTTGCGCAGACTGAGACTCTAGATTCGGTGGTGACCAGAGCAAACTATGAATGCGATGGACAGTTGCCGGACAACATTTTCTTCATTGAACAAGACAAAGACAACTAGAGTGGGATAGACCACTCTTTGATACCAACTTGAGAAATATAAAGAGAAAATATATTTTTGAGAGGTTGCCTAAAGTCACTCTTGGGTTCTCGTATTTATATAGAAACTGTGGACTAATATGAGATACAATGAAAGCGAGAAAAGAGTAGAAAACAAGGAGAGGCACCTCTAGAACACTAGGTACAACTCAAAATATCTTTTTAATAAATCCTATTATGAGCCTATTCTAACAATTTTAAATAGCATTGGCTTGTCATACTAAAAGATTTGCTGGATTAGTGAAGAAAACCATTAAGGATTGTCAAGTTAAGAGACATCAATTTCTTTTGTTTAAATTGATATGTAGTACGTTCATCCAGGGCCTATTTGAAGGAACTTTTTCAGACACTTGTAGAAGGAAAAATGAAATTAATTTTTCCATTTCTTAAAATTAGCATATGGATGAGTTAAAATTAAGTTTTTGGAGAAGCTAATATGGAATATCTTGCTGCATTTATTTGTTCTATTGTTTATGAAATATCTTACTGATTGCTATTTTATTCAGTGTCTGATGTATTTGTACCATTATCCCGATATATGGTATGACTATGCTACATGGCATGCAAAAGGTGGTTCCATAGATGCTGCAATTAAAGTATTTCAAAGGGCTCTGAAGGCTCTCCCTGGTTTGTAGTGTTTTCTTTCTCTAGCTCTGCTGAATTTTCAAACGTTGTAAGTGAATGCATATTATATTGTGTTCACAACATTCTTTTGATTTTTTTCTGTTGGAAATTAGTAATTCTAAGTCGTGATACACTTACGATAAAGAAATTTGTCATCTATAGTATGAAATTCCGTGCTTACCAACGACATTCAGATCTTTTTTATTTCCTGATAGATATCCTTGGATTCTGAAAACTTCTTGTGTTGAGTTATCTTGATCTCTGGCACAAACTTTATCTTAATTAAGCCTTGTATGTTTCCTTTGGGTAGTGTGCAACTCTTAACTATGCATTAACACGCCTTACTTGAGACTTTGATGGTTATTTTTATCTTTCATCTCTTTGCTCAATCATTTCATTTGTGAACAGATTCAGAAATGCTGCGATATGCTTATGCAGAGCTAGAGGAGTCTCGTGGAGCGATTCAGGTATTGTACATGTGTTGCACAACGTACAGTGATTAATCTCATATTTGTTTATTATTTTTCTTGGTTTTTAAATCTTTAACTAAATTAATTTTCTTGTATTTATTTTGTTTGATGTCAGGCTGCTAAGAAAATATATGAAAGCCTTTTGGGAGATGGTGTCAATGCAACCTCACTCGCTCATATTCAAGTACATGAAATAGTTTGGTTATGCTTTTAGTGCTCAATGGTGTTGGATACTTCGTACATGGGATATATATGTTAATGAATTTGTCTTCTCATATTCAGTTTTGGAAATCATTGGACAAGTCATAAAGTATGGCTGCTTGACATTGTCAGAAGTTTAAATTTTGGTTGTTCAAATTCATGGTCTGATTCTCTGAAAGTTTACAGTTGTCCATATATTTTTTTTCTATTGTATTTTATGGTGGTGGATTCTACTTCTACACACATCTTTTATCCTGAATAGACATTCATCCATGGAAATCACGTGTGTAGAAACATAAATTTGTATTTTTCTCTTCTCTTTAGCTTCCTTAATTGACAGTGTTAAGGATTTGTACAGTTCATTTTAAAGTTTTTTGATAGATTTTTTTGCAAAAAATGTGACATCTTTTTCATGCTACAGTTCATACGTTTTCTTAGAAGAACTGAAGGTGTTGAAGCTGCTAGGAAGTACTTTCTGGATGCTCGAAAATCCACAAGCTGTACTTATCATGTTTATGTTGCTTATGCTACAATGGCATTTTGTCTTGACAAGGATCCAAAGGTTCATACTATTCCCTTTTTATTTTTGTCGACAACTGTATTTTAGACAGGTAGTACAATTATTTATTCACATATAATCTTGTTTGACATTGATGATTGTGCTGCGTTTGTAGGTATACTTAAATTTAGCTAACAAAATGCCTTTTGTTGTTAGTGTGATTGGGTCTAAAAATGAAGTAATTATCTGACATAAGGAAAATGGCCAAGGATTGCCTTTCTTCCCCATTCTATCCATTGAGATTTAACAAAATAAAATAGATATCCTTTGGGTTTTATATTTTAAAGTTTTTTCTTCTAGCTAATAAAGTGGCTCAATAATTCTTTATGAATACTCTGGAAAGTTTGTCATTAATTTTATATCTATTATTTCCTAATTTTGTCTTGAATTGATTTTGCAATACATCTGTCCAGGCTGAGATTTTAATAATACTCTGGCAGGTTTAAGATCATCGGTGATAGGCTATTTATTGCTTCTTGATGTTTCTCCCTAATTTTGGCAGATTTGGTTTCTTCTTGGAGACTAATTTTGTCCATAAATCAGGGGCTTTATTATTGAAATGGAATTGGAGAAATTCAATATTTCCTTTTCTGTTTTGATAAGTAATAATAAATATTATTGATTTATCGGATTATCCATGCAGATGGCTCATAATGTTTTTGAAGCAGGACTAAAACGCTTTATGCATGAGCCTGTTTATATTCTCGAGTGAGTTCTACCTTCTAATTCTGATAACTCTTATGCTTCCTTGTTATGTGGATGCAAACCTATATTTGCTTGATACTTTATCCTTTTTTGTGTCACAAACAAATAACTTTTTTTACTATGTGCATGCTTCCAAAACACTTTCTTTTTGCTATGCAGTCCCACGAATTGCCATGACTCATAAATTGTCGCGATGTGATGGGGAGTTGGGTATTATGGGTTCCTTAAGTTGCATATTGAGTATTATAACATGGGATGATGGGATGCTGAGTTTTGAAAAAAGGTGAGGTAGTGGTTGGGGAATTGAATACTTAAATACTCTATTGAGCTCGCATACTATTTTAGTTGAGACCAAGTCACTTGTTATTATACCCGAGACCATTTTTGAAGAGTAGCCATGGCTATGAATAAGCGAAGAGAAGCCATTGGAGAAAACGTATCATCATAGTCTAAACCAAAATTAGTACCATCAGGACGAACTTTGATAATAAAATTCACCTACAACCAACAATAAATTTTCCAGAAGTTAAAGGAATGAGTTTCTAAGTTTCACTATTTTGAAGAGCATTTATTTCATCAGACATGGCCTGATTCCAACCAAGATGGGTTAAGACGTCACCTACAAATATGCAAAAGGCAGGTATAAAAAGGTTGAGATAATTTATGGTAACTTAAAGCAGTATAACGCAGAGAGATTACGGGGTAAAACATATACCTTTACGTTGGCAATGGGAAGATCAAGTTTGAACGTAGGAGCTAACGAGGGTGGAGGACCTAGCACTAGAAGAGAGTCATATGATGGATGATGGGAAGTATAACAGTATGACTGTACATCAGTAGGGTTGAGGGAGGTGAAGGATCTCTAGGTACACTAGACACAAGAGAATAACATATAACAGAAATGTTTACTTAATCGGATGGAACTTAGGAGGAAAAGAAGACTTAAAGTAAAGAGAAGACTTAAGTGAAGTTGACATTTGCTAAAATGAAATAGTAGTTAAGAGAAGGTGAGAAATATTTATATCCTTTTTGAGATCTAGTGAATACTAGAAAGACACATTTGTGTGACCTAGTAAATAATTTATCAAGACAAGAACTAAAATTATGAACAAAGCATGTAGACCAAAAAACTTTAAGGAGTAAGTGATTGAGAGGTTCATGGTAAAATAAAATAGAATGAAGAATTTTGTTTTCTAAAATTGAAGATGGCATGTGGTTAATGAGATAACACGCACCAAGAAAACACACTAAGAACAACAACATCCTAAAAACGTTGAGGAACCTCACCATGGATTAAAATTGTGCGAGTTGTCTCAACTTCTCTACTAGATTGTAGAACACCGAGATAGAAGATAAATGTAAAAGATAAAATAAAAAAGATAAAATTGAGAGATAAAAGATAACGAGATAGGATATAACAAAGGTAAGAGATGAATGTAAGATATAAAAATAAAGATAAGGAGATAAAAAAGATAAAAATCTAAGTAGATTGATTGGATATGATAGATAGTCAAATGTAGATGGAATGCAAGACACTGGTGTTCGGTTTCAAAATGTAAATGTGTGATTCTTCAATTTCTTCAGGTGGTTAAAACTAAGTCCCTGTGTCTTTTGCTCATGTGTCCAAACTATCTATCTTGATTTTTTTGTTATTTTTCCTCATTGGTGATAGACTAATTTTGTGTATAATCATTTTGTATCTTATCCTTTCCTGTGTGGCCACACATTTTTCAATATTCTCATTTTTGCTACTCTCATCTCTTTAAAGTCCACTTTTTACTATCATATAATACTAGATGTATAGCAGTGCTATAAATCTTGGGCAAGTTTATTAGGTACCTTGTGACACAAATAACTCTAATGCCTTCCTCCATTATTAGCCATCTAAATTGTGTCTTGGGTGTGACATCCTCATTTTTGTTAATGATAATTCCATTCTTACCGAAAAGGATATTGATTATTTTCATGATATATCAGATATGCTGATTTCTTGATACGAATGAATGATGACCAAAATATACGAGCTTTATTTGAAAGGGCATTAAGTTCACTTCCACCAGAAGAATCAGTTGAGGTATGCATTGCTTCTTATTGTCTTGTCCTTTGGAAAAAAAAAAGTTCTTGAAATCTTAATAGAAATTTAGTAAATAACATGAAGGACTATATTTTTGCTTAAATCAGGTACTTGATACTAGATTTTTGATCTTTAGGGAACAATATATTAAATTAAATGTGTATATGATACCAATATACACTGTTACCAAAAATCGGGTATAACGACGCCATGGTGGAAATAGGTGGTGGATTTATGGCTTGCCGCCATCACATGACGGTGGTGATGGGGGTTTCTCATAGTGGCCTATGGCGGCCACTTATTGCATCATGGGATGCAACCACTGAACAGAAATGGCGAAAAAGGCGGAGAGAAACCCTAATGGGTGCAGTGGTGGCGGTGACTCAATGATCGAAGAACGAAGTTGTGCAGCGGTGCGACGATTAGAACTTGAAGCTACGCAGCTGCGTAAGGAAGGAGGTGCAACGGCGTAAGGAAGGAGGCACTTTATAAAGGGATTTTTGGGTCTCCGATATATTCCGTTATCCGATATCGATAACACTGCCAATATATTCTGCATTTTCTTTTCTCTTAGTGGGTTTAGTTTGGCTTCCCGCACTTTTGTATTACTTTTCCCTTTAAAGTATTTCTAAGCATGGTGCATATGATTGATACAAGTTCTAGAGCTAACCTAGCTACTTGTATGGTGATGCTATACCATTCTTCCCTTCGATTTTTAAAAATATACTGAACTCTAGTTTATGCCATAGTAATCTTTTGAAAGAGTGGTGCTATCGTGTTGGAGTGTTATATTGTTGGATCTTGCCACACTTCCAAGGTTGTCACATCGCACTTCATTGTCACAATTAGAATGATGCTTGTCGTTGCCAAAGTTGTGGATAGAGTATACAATTTTGCGTCAATGGAGTTCTATCTCTTCTATTGTTTGTTTCTCTTGCATGGATGCTCTTGTTAGTGTAGGAAGATAAGAGAGATGATTTGATTTATTGCCCTAACCCTGAAAAACATCGCATACATTTGTTTTCTTCTACTTTACCAACTTTTGTTTTTCAGTTCCGAGACAAGATACTCTTTGTATTGCAATTTTAACTATTGTCGCTTGGACTATTTGTTTTAGATGTTATTTGTTAGGATCCTTCTTTTTTACCATTGGACCCTCTTAGTAAGTAAGTTTATGCCTAACTGAAATCACACAAAATCAGCTTGTAAGGTGAGAAATGCTTGCATTTTGTATACTATAATTTGGCCTTATCTGTAGTCGATGTAAGATCTCCAACACACTCCCTTCTAATCGAGGTATGTACATCTTGTGCATGGGTTTATATATTTATGGGTGGTCCAAAAGCGGCCCTATAGCGGATGACATGATAGACTTAACAAACTATTCTAGGATAGGTTTCATCCTTTATTATCATACTGCTTCCTTTAGCTGGATTGTGCTTTACACATAGCACTTTGTCACACCAAAGAGAGAATTAGCATGTACCAATACATGTGGCCTTTGCTGGTTGTTGGATCAGTGGGATATGTTAGTATTAAGGAGATGATGCCGATGATGTGTTTGCCTGTTAGAAAAGACCAATGGTGATGGCATTGAGAATATTAATGTTGGAACAGTGTTGCTAGAACAATGATGTGAAAAAAATTTAGTTTTTGATGAACTGTGGATGGATAGGATACCATGTTGAGAGAGAGAGAGAGAGAGAACAATAGATCATAGGATGAGTTTCGTGACACAATATAGCTATTGAATTTACAGGGGAGAAAACATAATTACAAAATATTGAGTATATAATTAAAAATTATTTAGTTATCCTATTTTAGGCTAATAACATACTCTTAAAGTGAACTTTGAGTAATTCAACCTTATCAAACTAGTTTGATAAGGTGATATTTTGCACCTATTTGTATATTCACCATATCTTTATCATGTGAGATCTCCAAATATCCACCGTTAAGATATATTTGTAAGATTCAAACAAAATCTTTGAGCTGAAACCCAAATATAGGCTAAGTAGAAAACCAATGAATATTGTAGTACGTTTTTAGATTGAAATGCATAATGTTTTTCCCATATTATTCAACATGTTTAATTCTATGTTAATTTTGCTTATAGTTTCTCTACTCATTGAGTAGGAGAATTCTAGAGATTGTTGTTTACTGGTTTCTAATTTGTATGTAACTATTCTCATTGTAGGTCTGGAAAAAGTTCACCCAGTTTGAGCAAACTTATGGGGATCTTGCTAGCATGCTGAAGGTTTCTTCAAATATGTTATTATACAGTATTGTCTTTGCCATCACTGGTTGTTTCTTCAGTGTGTCATGTTCATGATTAGGCTTACCCAATTGTTGCTACCTTGTAACCCTTAATCATTTGAATGAATAGCCTTGAACGAAATGTAGACTGTTACCTGTTATTCATGAATTGACAATTAGCTGACATTAACGGAATAGGCTTTTGGTCAAACATCCTACTGTTAGGTGCTGAATTGTGACTGCTTTAGTGAAGGGCCGGAGATCATTTGAAAGAATAAAAGTAGCTGTTATTTTCTTATTTTCTTTTTATGTTTTCCAAATCAATGCTCTATAACTGGGACTAACAAAACTTCTTTGCCATTGTGTAACAACATAGACTTTGGTTCTATAACATATATAGAAATAAGTTCTCGAGGGTGGCAAGAAAATGCTATTAAAATCATGTCCATGATAAGTGCCATTTTAAAAAAATTCTAATGAGTGTACTCTTGTAGTTGTTTATGACTGTAGAATGGACGAAACATGAGGCTGTAATCAGCTTGTAATTCATGATATATGATTGTCAAATTATATAGGTTGAGCAAAGAAGGAAAGAAGCACTTTCTGGAGCTGAAGATGGAGCAGCATTAGAGAGTTCTCTACAAGACATTGTATCACGGTACAGTTTCATGGATCTGTGGCCGTGCTCTTCTAATGATCTTGATCATTTAGCTCGGCAAGAGGTACAACTCAATTTTATATTTTGAGATAAATAACATGCTTGTGGTCAAGCACTAATCTCCAATAAGCTTAATATGTTTGGTGAAGACTCACAAATGGTTTTATATCTAATATAGCTCATCACTCAAATACGTGTTAAGCTTTAAGGGTAGACAATACCTAGGCCTGTACTGTGTTGAAGTTCAACCTTACTTAGAAGAATAATGCATCAAGAATAAAGCTCTTGATCACTTGGTCGTAGAAGCTTTGATACCATATCTAGAACTATTTTGTCCCCAACGCTTAAGTTGGTATGTGAAGGCTCACAAATAAATTTTTATTTAGAACTTGTCACTGGTTGTGCCTTTTTACCTTTGGTTTTTCTGTCCTCTATCCTTTAGAAAATCATTCCATATTTGAAGTAACTTCTCCCATGTGAGAGAAGAGAAGGCAAATCATTCTTAAAAAGAATATTCTTTGTAAGATACTAGTTTTTAATGTGTTCTGATCTTAGGCTTCTCTTGCCACATTGGAAAATCCCAAAAGCTAGCTCAGTAGGTGATGGTTGTTCCTTATATACATTGTTTTGGTCATATTGGTGGTCAATGTGGGATAAGCCAATCTTATGAAAACAGGACTGGTCTATGGTTGTACTTGCAGATTGCAAATTGTCTACCTAGGGAAATTGATCGACCTAGGCATTTTAATGAAAGTGCTCGGATCCTTTCAAATTGAACCAACCTGTTGGACCCTATCCCTATTTTAATAATTTTGCATGATCATCAAGGACATCAAATCATGTTTTAAATCATGAATAGTTAATTGTACAATTAAAAAATTGAAAATTAACTTGAAGTTATCACATAAATGATGTTGAGTAGTGATAATTTTAAATTAGGTATTGACTCATTATGTCTTACAAAACTGAATCCTGCATGATTGATTGTGTGAAGCTTCTATATTAGAGAACTGAAAAGAGAGAAATTAATCAGCAAACTAGAGTGTAGCCTATAGAATTAGTGAGTGAAAATTGTGAACCCCTTACTTTAGAGGAATGAATAAAAGTAGAACATCGAGATATTAACTGTTCAGTCGTACTCCTTCAATTTGTTTTCATATTTTAAGCGTCTGCAACTTTTGAATTTCTTTGTCGTGAAATGGTTAAAGAAAAATTAACGAAAAGCTAAATTTTGTAATTTGTATTGTATTGTGAAATCATAATTGACTTACAAATTTGTCACAAGATACAACTTCATTGCCTTGCCCAGTCGTAGCAATTTGTGTAATATGGATTGAAAAGATAAGATTCTAATATGATGATTGTATTAGTCTTCAGCAGACCACTAATCTTTATCATTTTCCTTTACTAGTTTTCTAGAATTAGCCTGCCTCCTCTTGAATTCATTAAATTTTCATGTCTACCTCTTCAGTGGCTTACCAAAAATATCAATAAGAAAGTGGAGAAGTGTATTTTGGCTAATGGAACGATTGTTATAGGTATTGGAAATTACATTCATTCAAACATTTAATTTCTACATATTATTATGTGGTGAATCCTGAAATGTTAGTGCAGATAAGACATCTATGACAAACATTTCAACTACATCATCAAAGATTGTTTATCCTGATACTTCAAAGATGGTTATCTATGATCCAAAACATACTCCAGGTACATCAGTCATCCTATTAAAAATTGGATTACTTTTTGGTAATAAACCTTTTACAAATGTACAAGAATGATGTGGGTTTAATCCCACCCCACATGCTGATTTATTTACGATTAGAGGTGTAAGAAAGTGTTATCTGAAAATGTTGTGTGTCTAATGCAGACCACATAGTGTGTATCTATACCTATTTACACAATTAAATATCATAACTTCTTGCTTAATAACCAGGTATCAATGATCCTAATTTTCTAGAATCTGTAATAGCTAATGACTAATTACATTCTAAAACTCTCCCTTAAGCTAGAGCATATGTCATATGCATGAAGCTTGTTGAAAATGTACTCAACCTGAGGGCCTCTAAGGGACTTGGCAAACATGTCAGCCAATTGGTCGCTAGAATTGACTAAAAGATAGTTGTTGTAGTAGTTGCCTAAGCCAAATAAGCTCACAAATGGATGTTGCCATGGCACGACATTCTGCTTTTGCATTGGATTTGACGACTATGTTTTGCTTCTTGCTTCTCCATGACATCAGGTTTCCTTTGATAAGAACACAATATCCAGACGTGGATCTTCTATTTGATGGTGATCCTGCTCAATTTGCATTAGAGTAACAAGTGATCTTAGTATTGCTTGTCTTCATACAATAATCCTTGTCGTGAAGCATTTTTTATGTATCGAAGAATACATGTCACAACATCCTAATGGCTATCACAAGGGGCATTTAAAAACTAACTTACCACACTAAATGTGAAAGTGATATTGCCTACTAGGTGTCGATATCTTTCTTTGTCTTTCATTTTCCCCCGTAACCCTGAAGAAGCTTAATTTGGGAGCCATAAGAGTATCACAAGGGTGATAATCAAGCATACCAGTTTCCGTAAGAATGTCTAGTGCATACTTACATTGATTAATGGCAATTCTAGAAGATGATGTCACATTGATTAATGACGATGTCAGAAGAATATTTGAGAGAACCGAACTCTTTGATTTGACATTGATGTGCAAAGTGATATTTGAGGTTCTGAGTTCCAGTCTCATCATACCAGTGATGACAATGTCATCAAAATAAACAAGATAAATGCACCTACGAGAAAGAGAGTGAAAGAAAACAAAATGATTATCCTCACACCTAGTCATGTCAAACTGTGTCAAGGCAGAACTAAAATGACCAAACCACGGCAGGGGAGATTTCTTCAAATAATAGTGGAAAACAATTGTTAATCCTCTACTCCAAGGGGAGAAAACACTTAAAGTGGAGGAGTTTTCCTTCTTGTCATTACCATATCTACCATTGTAGGATGCCTAAGATCTATGTGATGGAGCCACCACAAATGGGTAGAACCAATTGATAGTAAGGAAGAAGACAAATTCATTGGCAAAAAATATCAAAGTAGACAACCCATTTTGATTCTAGAGAAAGAGTTTTCTGACTCAGGTGAGAAGCTCTAAAAGTAACAATGAGAAGGTAAGTGTTATTGAGAATTTACTCATTGTGTTGAGCAAGGGAAAAATATTGCGTTAGATATCCTATTTCTCAACATGTCTACACTAACAATCTCTCTAATAGATATTGAATTTTCACAATGGAATTTAGACAGGTTAGTGTTTACATATTCTCTCCCGCTATCAGAACTCATGTTTAATTAACTTTCAATTTAGTGTGTGTATTATGTGGTTGAATTTTACAAATGAAGGAAAAGCTTTAGATTTTTCTTTCATGAGAAAAATCCTTGTTACATGAGTGCAATCATCAGTAAAGTTACAAACTATTTGGTACTAGATGTACTAGAATTTGATGGACATCCTCATCATCAGAATGAAGCAAATCAAGAGGATATTATAACAATGGTGTTTGGAAACTATACATTGCACTTGAATGAATCGACAACGTCTTTTTGAAAATAAAGGAAACACAGACTTAAGAATATAAAATATCATCTCCTCTATGACAAGTCAAATGACAAATCCTCAAAGTATTGTGTCCTGTTTTTTTGTTCATATTATATCATTTTCTTCATTGAATAGTATGGAAAAAGGTAGCTAGTTAATTTTCCCATGTGCAACTACCCCCTGGATTGATTACTTTGTCTTATCCAATTTCCAGTTACAAGTTCAGGAACAAATGCATTTGATGAAATTCTGAAAGCTACACCACCTGCTTTGGTAGCATTTTTGGCAAATCTACCAGCGGTTGAAGGTACGTTACAAATTTCTTTTGACTGATTTCTTGTCCATTTTACTTTATATATTTTCTGCAATTTTGTGTGCAATCTGTCAACATTTGATGAAAAGCAAACTAGGATGAGCTTTACTTGTTCACTAGCCAATATGGAGAGATAGTTTATGTTAGTGCTTTTTTTTTTTTTTTCTTTGGTTCTTTAATTTATTTCTTCTTTCATCTCTAGTGTCTATTTCCCTAACAATATTATTATTACTAAGTTTAAGTAATGCATTTCTGGAGTTTCTGCAACAATGGACCATCTCATTCTTAGGTTGTCAATACATAGTGGTTTCTACGGAAAATGCTGCTGAAATTTTTCCTGCAGGATTTTATCTGATAAGTTTTGATGAATCTTGTATGAATTCTCTTGGTTTGTCTTAATGGTTCACAAAATAACATAGTTTTGATGGATTGCATAATGTTGGAAGCAAAATGCTTGGTTAAGGGAAAAAATATATACTAACCTATTTTTTCTAGGCTTACCTCCACAACTACTGTTTCTTGATTATTTATATCTGAATGCAGTTGAAAAATATGTTTTTGAATTTCCCAGGCCCAACACCAAACGTGGATATTGTGCTATCAATTTGTTTGCAGAGTGATCTACCAGCAGGTCAAAGTGCAAAAACAGGGATTTCAACACAAGTGCAAACTGGGAAAACAGGGATTCCATCACAGTTGCCAGCAGGTTCTGCTCCTGCTACTAGTGAACTTTCTGGTTCAAGCAAGTCTCACCCTGTTCCAAGTGGTGTGTCTTTGAAACCAGGAAGTAATAGACAATATGGGAAAAGGAAGGAATCAGACAGTATGTGCATCATCTATTTAAGATCTCATGCTTATGCATATATTCTTGTTCTTTCATTTTAATTTATGTGTGCAATTTTACTTACGTAGTGTTGTGTGTATTTGAGCCATGCAGCAGGATTATTGGAACATCTCTGCAATATTGAATAACTGTGCACCCAATTTTACTTTAACTTTTTTTCTTGCTTCTCAACAATATGGAATTTCCCCTTAGAAGAAAACAATAACCAATGTAGATCTCTTGTCTAATGGTGATCTTGTGCAATCAGCATCACAAATTAAAACAAGTGAAAATGAAAGTTAGCTCCAGAAAGTGGGAGGGTTGAATAGAGCTATAAAACTGTCATTGAAGATTTTGGCAATTAGATCATCAAACACTTAAAGGTGGCAGTCTAATAGTTTTCCAAATAAGTTCATGCAACCTCTGCAAAATATTTTTCCAACGGCTAAGAGAGCAATATACAAGTTGTTGAAAGAGATAGTAAACACTTTTGTTTCTATACTGATTCACCCATAGCTTAGGCTACGTCCAGTCCTCCAATGTAAACTGCAAAATGTTCTACTAAACAAACAAATGTTTACAATTATTTTTCACTGTCTCTTCTGCTTTACACAAGTACTCAAATCTATGAAAACAGGCCAAATACATGTGTGTCTAAAATTTTCTCAAACTTTTCACAAAGCTTTGTCTGATACATGTGAGCAAATGAAGTTTAATGTTGTATAGACATATTGTCAAGCAAGTTTCATAAGGAACTGTGTCTGATGAAGAGTCCCTAAACACAACTTCAAGCTGAAAGATGCACTGGTTAAAAAACTTTTCAAAGTACATTTTTGAAAATCTCTCCTTAGATTAGTTGTAGTAATAATATATAATGTGAAAAGATAAGGGTTGAGAGAGATTAACATGAAGGATTTTTATAATGGTTCATCTGATAACCTTGATTACGTCTAGTTCTTGATCAACACAATCAAGGTTCCACCAATGCAAATTAATGGTGCAATGATACAAGTATCATTTGGATCCACTCATTTTTGGTTAAATAGGAGTATTATTTGGAACGTAACCACTCCTGGCTAATACCGAGTATTCTTAGAAATGCAACCACTCCTAGCTAAACCATTATATTTCCACAAAGGTTGTCATCTATAAGATCACAAGTTAGTGACTAAAAGAAGGTAACATCCCAAAAGAAATACATGATGATAAACACTCTTTTAGGTTGCCATGAACACAAACAATGTTCTTTCTCACAAACTAAGACTAAAGAATTGCTACAGAGTACAAGAATTTAACGTTCTTGTCGTGATGGTTGTCATGGTGAACCTTTCTTTTTCATAGGGATCTTCTTTATATAGAGCTGAGAAGAAAAGATCTACTGTAAATCCTTTTGGAGCCGTTATGAGACAAACAACGGGTTTTTCTTCAACTATCGTTTGACTACATTTAAGCTCTGAGACACATTAAATGCTCTTACATACATTAATTGCACATCTCTTCTCTAAACAACACTCTGATACATGACATCACTTATCAAACTTGGGTCTAGTAACTTTTTCCTAAAATGAAGAAAAGTAAGGACTAAGTGAGGTTTGTGGGGATGTTAGTGGAGAGCGTTTGGAGCAAGAGATGATGCTGGAGGATCAATAAATTAGTGTTAAAGAAGCAAGGACAATAGCGGTAGTCAAATAGTGGAAACATCTAGTGGTGTGCCCTCATTAGTAGGCATAGAAAAGATTATGAACAAAATAAATGAAATTGAAGAAACGAAGATGAACAAGATTGAGATCATGTTTGTAGGTACAAAATAGAATACGAAGTCATGTTGTTAGTGGAGTACAAATTAGGGCATGCAGTTGATTAAGTAATGGGAGGTAAGAATTTCATTGCCCTGGTAGTAGAGAAGGATTTGAGCAGTAACTCGAACTTTAATTTGAGAGTCATTTGCAACTAACATGAGGCAAGGAATTGGAAAAAGATTAGTTACCAATCATATGGTCTGAGGCACCAGAAATAAGTATCTAGGGTCCAAGGGAGGAAGATTGAGAGACAAAAGCTATGAGATTAGTAAACTGAATCAAGATAGTAATAGGCGAGGCAAGATGTCTGGTTGCTTAGAACTGGAGGAAATCATGATACTCAATGGTGGTTAATACTATTGGCGAGAAGATTTTGTAGCTTGCTCAACACTAGTTGTCTTCCATTGTTCCCTAACTTTAGTGTGACACCTTACTTCAATGTGGCCAAAGCAGTTACAAATAATTGCAATGAGGACGACTCTTTGCCCCCAAGCCCTTGCTAGGTTTTCCACAATGAGAGTTTTGTGGGACCAAGGTGGTGGAGTTAACAAAAGAGGCAAGGGGTTGGCAAAAACTATGCAATGTGGAGAGTCACAATTGTTTTTCAGTAATCATATCATAGGTGGGAACGGTAAGGCCAGAATTTTTCTAGTTACGCCATAGGTCGAGGTTTAATGGAAGATCAAGAACATGTACCATGAAGAATTGATTGCATTGGCAGTATTTAAGCATAAGATTTTCATGATTGACAATCAAACTATCAAGCCTAATTGGGGTAGACCTTCTTGGCTTTATTCATACTCCATAACATGTTGGAAACACTTGATGTTGAGTTGATGGTTGACAGCAACAGAGAACCAAAGAACAGTGAATAAAAAGACCATCAATTAGCTGCCACCGGTCTTCATCTTCAACAGGAACATTCACTGTCTAGTTGAAGTGGTGAAATCGACCTTGTGTGCCGAACCATAGCTGGACGGCAGATGCCCGTGTAGTATAATTAGCTGATCCAGTTAATTTTTCACATAAAAGCAGAGGGACATTGGTAAAGGTTGCAGTCAAAAGAGGTCTTAAAGGAGGCATGTGAAAGAAGCCAAACCGTGTATATTGTTCACAGTACATGTAAACTCTAAACCACCAAGAAGTAATATTACCTAAATACTGGTTGTTATAAATTGCATTTCCTAGTTCTAATGTGTGTATACTTTTACTGTTATAGCTCTCTTTGTGTTCTTACTTCAAAGTTAAGTTTCCCTCCTGCTGATATTTGTTATGGTAAAAATGTTTAGGACAAGAGGATGATGATACTACTACAGTCCAAAGTCAACCACTTCCACGAGATGCTTTCCGGATACGACAGTATCAGAAAGCTCGAGCCAGCAGTGCTTCTCAAACAGGATCAGTTTCATATGGAAGTGCATTTTCTGGCGATTTATCTGGTAGCACTGGCTGATAAAATATGTTCAAGCATTTCTTGGAGGCCGTTGTAAATTAAAAGATCTTCCATGAGCTCATATATCGCTATCCTTTTGCTCATAGCGTTATAGATAAGTTGTGAACATGATGTATATTCAGGGTTCATGCCTGTTCATTGTCATGTTTCCTAAAATTATCTGACAAGGCAAAAGGACTAAAATCTTTGCATGAGTAGAAGATCAGCTTTTGGGAGGATAATACTGCGAAAAGAACATGAACTTGCATTGCTAGAGAAGAGATTGATCTTCTAAAACTATTTCTCCCATGCAGGAATGTAACTTGGTCTTTTAGAATAAGATTTATTATATGCATTTTTTATTTTTCTATACTATTGGAGGTGCAAGTAACCCGGTTGCCTACCAAGGATTCAACTTTTAGTATCATGATTTTACAATATGTTGATGTTAGAATATTAATGACAATTTATTTATATTTATTTTATGAGCATGATTGCACCTTACTGTAATCTTGGATCTTGCAATTTAATTAAGACCATAGATCTCAAATTCTTTCTTTGTACAGAGCATGATGAGATGCTGAAGATTAAAACCGAATTTCTTGTACTGTTCTCCATTTAAAATAGGATCCTTGCTCCAAACCGCTATTTTCTTTCTACACACCCCCAAATTTTTTTGAAGTACCAATTTTCCCTTTGTGTTTTATAATTCATTCAGCCTCTAAAGCATCCATTAGTGTCCTTACTTGTGAGTTTTTTTGAGTTCTTACTCTTAAAGGTTGTTGGAGTTGGTTATAATGGTGGTTAAGAACTCTTTCGAATTACACCATTTGAAAGTAGTGTTTGGATTGGGCAATTCATAATTGTAGTAAGAGGTAATTTTGAATATTAGGAATTGTATAATCAAAAAGGAAAAGTTGTACTTGGGATGGTATAATCCATTGTTATATGGGTGATCATTTTAAATTTGATGATGAGAGACTATCACCAATTTGAAACACTCAATCTAGAAGCCACAGATAGGAATTTCAAAATTGTGAAACAACTCTTCCAAACATCTATCCAAAATTGTCAATCACTAATTTTGGAACACATGTTTAAAATGTTTGATGTATTTATTTTATTTATTTTGGAATGCCTTTTTCAGAATGCCAGTGAATGTTTCGGATTATTTATTTTAAGAGGCATGAGAATTACGTTGATTATAATGCATGCAACTTTTTTTACAATTGCAATGCATGGGGATTTTGCAGTAATTAATCAGATGAGGTGTATATATGTTTCTTAGTATTAATATGTCAATTATGAGTCAACTAATGGAATAATGGTAGATATATGTAGTGATACTTTCATAGAAAATAAGATGGAATATAGTTTTTGTACTTTAAAAAAGTAATGATGTATAATTATGTTGAAATATATGTAATATTTTTTTATGACTTATAATATTGATGAATAAGAAAGTTGTGTTAGTTTAAATATAGGACAACATAGGTAGTTCTTAAATAACACTGAAAATGTATATTACATTAGAACATAATAATTGTTCTTGAATTTGGAATAGAACATAATTTGACCTTCACACAATGCTACAATTTCATAATTTCATTTAGAAAAACAATACAATAATAATATAAATTAACTGCGTAGAATTCTCACCTAACAAACAATATTATAATGTCTTGGTTGATAATGTAATAAACTGATTCAATTTACTTACTAATTTCAATTGCAAATTTTATTAACATCAATTCATGAGTGAGAATATGTTTATCCATTCAATAAATGTTTTATATTTGTTCAACGTAAGATACACTTACGATTGCAAGTGAGCCAATGAGCAGTATTGGATTCTTTTAAGGTTATCAAATAATTATATCACTTATTTATCATAATACATGTCTAACTTGATGACTTATAAATGTAAGTACTTATTGAAATATTCAAAACATGTCTTGTGAAGATGTGATTGAGTACAAAGTGAAGAGGTTATAGTGTCATATACCAATCAATACTCAATTCAAATGGATGTTACTACTTGACTACAAGATGAGAAAGATTTAGATGATGATATTGGCATTCAAAATGTAAATCCAACTTTATATGATACAAAATTATGTGTAAGTTTTCAATAAATTAATTCTTGGTCACCCACCACAACTCTAGTCACAAACTATCCCACCATCATTTCATTTGAACCACATATTTAGGAGATTGGAATGCTGAAATGTAGTTCTACACCTAACTTTTAACTGGTCCATCTATATCAAATTATTATCCCTCTCCCACCCCTGATTATCACTCTCATCATACCTAAGGCTACGCATAGTCATTACCATCACCACTACCACCACTCGAAAATGAATTTGTTGAAATTTCATTTGCATCTTAAGACCTTTAAGTGATGATAAATATGACATCCTTACCTAACATGCAAATGACAATGACAAAAGCATATACATCCCCATACAACAAAGACAACTTCATCATCATTTACCACAACCTTACATTCCTCTATAACACTTCTATACTTATACCATCCGTGTTCAAGAATATGTTAAGTTCGACGATGTGTTTGATCATGAGCCTGTGAAACATCTGTTTAAGAGAATGTGATTAAACAACAAAAAAAAATATTCCACATAATTAACCACTACACTTTCACAGTCACACATTGCAACCAAACAAAATTAGAAGTACAATGCATTCATCTGCATTACAATTAAAAGTGTCTAAACAATCTTACGTATTTCGATAAATATTAAGAGATTCGAAAGAGAAAACACCTACACACCTCTAATTTTACTAAATTATAACAGAATAAAATCACCTATAATTTCACAACATATACGTGAAATTGTAAATACTAACCATTAACATCAATTACAATTATAATTAACATATAAAGTCTTCCACAAGATATATTTGTGACATAAAAAAACTTTAAGTTAACAAAAAACCTTATTTAGCAAAACACATGTGTTCAGTAATTAAAACTATTTTATAGATTATCCAACATATTAGAAATCATGTCCTACTTTTACCAAAATCCACACAGCATATTACAAAATGTAAACAAAATCTACTTAAAAAAAATATTACGAACCTTCAAATCTTGTAATATAAAAATTAAATTCAGTTAATAAATCTAATATCTTATATTATTTTTTAGAAAACATATTTATTAAGAAAATGATTAAATATAAATTTATTTAAAGTAAAATTTACATTCATTTAAAAATTTAGAAATATAAATATAGATCAATTTAATATTAAAATATATTTGTTCTAAATTTAAAATAATAACTATTTGAATAAATTATTTACTTCTCTTTAATTTCTGATATTTTATGTCTCTTTATTTATTTTTCGTTATTACAATATCAATGTAAAAAAATTACAATTCTGATTAAATACTTAATTTACTGTAATGGTTTTTCTTTTAATTTTTATCGAATTAAACTTTATATCTAACACATTTATTTAAAATAAGACCAAAATAATTTAATTCATTAAAATATAAAAATAACATATGTAAAAAGTATTTTATTAAAAGGATAAATTTTCTAAAATAAAAGACCAAAATTATAACCTATAGTCTAATTATTTCAAAAAAATTAAAATACTAAAATTGCATAATAATTCCATGGCCAAGATCATAGCGAGTTGACCCCAAATTCACAGTTTCATGTAGTTATCTGTTGGAGCTCCCCAAGAAAACAATGTCGGCAAGTTTCATCCACAAACGTGTCACCAACACACAAAATAATGAACACAAAGATGTTTTCTCCACAAACAAGATAAATACCATTTTTTCTTTTCTTTAGCTATTTCTGAAAACCAAAGCCTATAATTAATAGCACCGCGTTGACGCAAACATTTGCGTAGTTCCAGCCAAAACGAGATAATCTTGTGACATTATCCTCACTTCTAGGGTTATAAATACACTTCTTTCACATTCTTTCAGATCATAAACAATCCAAAGCAAAAACCCTAAAAAAAGTGAGAAAGAAACCATGTCTGGAATCATCCACAAGATTGAAGAGTCCTTCGGAGGGCACAAGAAAGATGAAGAGCACAAGGGGGAACACAAAGGAGAGCACAAAGGGGAGCACCACAAGGGTCACAAAGAAGAGCACAAGGAAGGGTTTATGGACAAGATGAAAGACAAGTTGCATGGTGATGAACATGATCACAAGGGTGAGAAGGAAGGGTTTATGGACAAGATGAAAGATAAGCTTCATGGTGATGAACATGATCACAAGGGTGAGAAGAAGAAAAAGAAGGAGAAGAAGAAGCATGAGCATGGACATCATCATGGCCATGGTCACAGTAGCAGCAGTGACAGTGATTAGATAAATGTTAAGGTAATTAATCTTTGTGTTTGGTCTTTTGAATTGCATCATTTTTCATCATCAATTTATGCTACGGTTACTGTTGCAAAATATTGCAGTAATATTTTTTAAATTACATTTTCTTTTTTATATTTATAATTTTTTCTCTTTATCAGTTTATAATTATTTTAAATTTTGAGAGGAATTATTTTAAAGCTGAAAACTGGATTGAAAGACTCACATGAGGGCCATTATGATTATTTTAACTTTTTTAATCTTGTTGGATTGATTAAGTAATTTTAATATTATATTTGAAAATTCAGATTGTTTTTCTGAATATATATGGAATGCAGATGTGTTTTTGTTGTATTAATCTTCAAATTTGAAAAATATTAGATACAATTTTAAATTAAATTTGTTATTGTTATTTTAGTTTTAAAGCATGCCTTTGAAACCAATTTATACACACAAATCAGCAACTTAATGTAACTTTTGAAATTTCCTTCTTATAAAAAAAAGGAAAGTGATTGGTAATATTTTTATTTGTATATAGGGCATTATTAAATTAAATATTTGGTAAAAAAAAAGTCGGATTTTGATATATTTATCCTAAATATTATTAGGTTTTAAATCGTTTCATACATTTATTAATTATTTTATATCGAATAAAAAAACTTAAGTATTTATACTATTAGTTTAACCATAAGCAAGTGTATTTATACTAATAGTTTCATTATTAGTATAATCCTTTAATAGAGCTAATTTTCAATTTTAATATTCAATGTAAGGACTAACACTTTTCTTTTTTCTTGCAGTAGGTGTAGGGTTCCAGGGTAGTAGTGAGGAGCCAGATACCCTTCATGAAATAATAAAATAATTTTTCTAGAAAGAAATGATGTGTGTAGATACTGTTTTATGTACGTGCTATGAATGTACACTACTGTGGTTTGCCAGGGTCTTCTATCAAACTCGAAAAAAAAAAAAATGTTCTGTATTTTTATCATTTTATCTTGTAAGTTATTATCACTGTAGCAATTTTATTATTCTATATATTAATGTATATTGATTTTAAATTTAATAAATTTTAACACATATTTATTAATATAATTGATTTAATTGCATATTATTTTATATAAATTTAAGATATTATTTAAAATATTTAAATTTAAAATTTAAAAAAATTCAAGTCATCAAGTATCTTCTTCTTTATAAATTCTAATAATTAAAAACAGCAAATGGTAAGAAGAAAAAGAGATATATAAGTAAAGAAAAAATAACATAAAAAATATGTCAGAAAAAAAAGATATATATAAGAAAAGAAAAAATATGTAAAAAAAATGGTATATATATATATATATATATATATATATATATATATATAAAAAAAAAAAAAAAATAAAAAAAATAAAAAAAAAAAAAAAAATATATAAAAAAAAAAAAAATATATAAAAAAAATAGTATATATATATATATATATATATATATATATATATATATAAGAAAAGAAAAAAGAAATAAGAGGATGTTGAACATTGACCATATAATAAAAAATGTTAATTGTTAGTCTAATGCTTTTTTATTTGAGTCCAAAACTCCAGTTTCTATGTTTCCAAAATCTTCATTAACAATCCTTCATGGAAAAAACAATTGCAACAAAGATCAATTTCACAAATCTTTAGAACAATCATGACAAAATAATGGATTAAACAGTTTATTAAAAGTCAGCAGAAAAAATCTATCTAAAAATAACTTGTACTAAATAATTATTTTCCACTAAAAATACAAATATTCATTAAAAACAGAATAAAAATAAAAAAAATACTTAAAAGATACAATTAGTCTATAAAATTATAAGTAAAATGTTATCAATAATCATGACTTTAACCATCTATCGTATCATATCAAGAAATTAATAACATTCATAAAGATTGTTAAGTGATAAGTTCATTGAACCCAATTAACCATATTTTATAATTAATTTAACCAAATATTTATTGAAGAAATCAATGACAGTTCTCCCAAACAAACTATTAATCATAAAAAATAACTTAACTGTAGAGTGTCCATGTTCATTCTTAATTTCATGATTATTGATTTAAAGGATTAATAATCATTTAACTCTTTAACCAACCTGGTTAACCATAATTTAAAATATGTTAAGCACTGTCATTTTAACTAAAGAGAAAGACAACGTATATTCAAATTCTTCCAACCCCAATCACATGGAGAAACGACACTTACACCACGGACTTTAGAAAGCTTAATAGAAGAGTTTATGTTATTCATAACTCTCAATGTTTATGAGCTTTAGTAAAAAGTATCTATTTAATCATATTCATTACATAAATAACCACATTTTAAAACTAAAAGAGTAAAGAACGCCAAAACTAGCATAGAGGAGATGCCAGAACTAACACATAATAGGGAATAAATGACAGAGAATGTCAATACTAACATGGAAGATGCCAAAATTGGTGCCAAAGGATGCCAAAATCTTCTCACATCTCCTATTTTTATTTTTCATTTTATTACAATCTACCTGCTCTAAATTCCACCTCAACAAACCTTCATATTTTTAATAATATAAGTAAATTAAAACATCTAAATATTGGTGTCCAAAGATTGCTTTTACACGTGTATCATTTCTATATTGAAAATACCATAACTTGTAGGTATAGTGGTCATTAACATTATATATATTAATATTATAGGTTAACTTTTTCTTAGAGTTTAAACCGTACCAACTTATAATGTAAAATAAGGGAGAGATCTATGATCTATGATCCTTTTACTTGTTCAACAACTAAATGTTTTGCGAGTCACGTTGAGTCCAAACACCAAATAGAACAAGTCCCCATTGTTCTTTCCACCACCACTTGGCATACTCTAATTCAGCCGGCACCCCCTACACCCTTTCTCCCCATAAATTAAAAACCTACCACCAACCTTCACTTTCATTTACTTCCTCTTGCTTATGTTCTTCCTTCACCAAACCATCCCCAAGAAAACAACATGGACAGGCTCATAAAGTTAGAGCCATCAAACACAGTCCTAATCAGAGTAGAACCAGGCCAAAAGTGGCAAGGCAAAATCACCTTACACAACGTCATGCACACAATGCCTGTGGCCTTCAGGCTTCAACCCCTCATCAAAACCCGTTACCTAGTGAAGCCCTACTCCGGTATCATCTCCCCTTTAGCCACACTCACCGTAGAAATCACCTATCTTGTAGCCTCCTCCACCACCACCCTCCCCCATTCCTTCCCTCACTCCAACGACTCCTTCCTCCTACACAGCGTCTTGGTCCCCGGCGCCGCCATCCGGGAACCCTCCTCCATGTTCGACGCCGTCCCCTCCGACTGGTTCAGGAAAAAACAAGTCTTCATCGACAGCGGCATAAAGATCATGTTTTTAGGGTCGCACATTCTGGCCCACTTGGTCTCGCTCGGCGAAAACGATGAGGTGAGGGAAGCCCTAGAGAGAAGCGACCCTTCATGGAGGATTGTGAACAGCACCGACCCACGCGGCCAGACGTTGCTCCACTTGGCGATCGCTAAGGGAAGAGCTGACCTCGTTCAACTGCTTCTCGAGTTCCAGGCTGATACCGAGGCAACGAACCGCTCTGGGTTGACCCCACTTGAGGCTGCAGCATCGTGTAACGAAACACTGATTGTGGAGCTTCTTCTGGCCCGCATGGCCAGCACGGAGCGCGCCGAATCAGCCATGTTCGGGCCGATTCATCACGCTGCTAGAGGAGGACACGTGGAGGTTCTGAGACTGCTCTTGCTCAAAGGCGCCAAAGTGGACTCGCTCACGAAAGATGGCAACACTGCTTTGCACGTTGCGGTTGAGGAGCGTAGAAGAGACTGTGTTAGACTCCTTCTAGCCAATGGTGCCAGAACTGACCTTAAGAACGCAAGAGAAGGTAACATTGACTATAATAATATACAAAGAATAAATTATCAAAAACCTAACTCTTCACCTTTTAATATTATAATTTGTGATGATGATTATGTGTAACAGGTGACACCCCTTTGCACATGGCAGCAGCAATAGGAGACGAGAGCATGGTGAAGCTTCTGCTGCAAAAGGGTCGTGCCAACAAAGACATTCGAAACGCGCAAGGCAAAACCGCGTACGACGTCGCAGTGGAGAACGGCCACGAGCGGCTCTTCGATGCTCTGAGTCTGGGAGACAAGCTGTGCGTGGCTGCAAAGAAGGGCGAAGTGAGAACCATCCAGAAGCTTCTGGAGAACGGCGCGGACCTGAACGGGAGGGACCAGCACGGTTGGACGGCGCTGCACCGAGCCTCGTTCAAAGGGCGAATGGAGGTGGTGAAGGTGCTGGTGGAGAGAGGGGTGGAGGTGGACGCGAAGGACGAAGAGGGGTACACGGCACTGCACTGTGCGGCGGAGGCGGGGCATGCCGACGTGACGGAGTTTTTGGTGAAGAAAGGTGCGGATGTTGAGGCGAGGACTAGGAAGGGTGTGAGCGCGTTGCAGATAACGGAGTCGTTGAACTACGTGGGGATCACGAGGGTTCTTGTTAACGGTGGGGCTAGTAGGGAAAATTCTGATAAAGTCGCTGCTTTTGGTGCAATTGCGTTTGGGAGTAAGATAACGGAAGGTGGGGGTGTTGTGAAGAAGAGGAGGGGTGGTGAGAGACGTAGTAACAGAGTGTTGAACAATGGTTCTGGCTTTGGTCGTTCAGTGGCTCTGGCTGTGCTCTAATCACAGAGATGCTGATTGATTAATGGTGGTTACTTGCTAGTGATTTCGAACATTAGAATGAGAAGGAATTGAGACCAATTTTTGGATTTTGCTCGTTAGAATGAGAAGCATCTCAGACCGGTTTTGGGTGTTGCATGGCTATGATTTTAGCTTGGCAATGAAATTGTTAACTATGACAAATGTTCTTTCTTAAATTATAAAGTGGTTAATATTATCGATCCTCGTTATGCAGAATGATTTTTTCTTGAAGTGCTGATGCTGGTTGCTTTAGATTAGGTTGGCCGTTATGGTTTGTTAGTGAAAAAAAAAATGCTATATTTGTTTTACGCATAATGTAATTTAAAACAACATAATTTCATTAAATATGTGTTATTTGTTATATAATGAATAATATGATTTTTAAGATTTTTAAATATTTAATTATTGTTCTAATTCAGAGTACGAAGACTTCAAATGAAAAGTTTGGACTATTAGAAAATCATGTCTCCCCTCAGTTATGTTATGTAGGGGATATTTGGTGTCCAAACGGATATTTCCGTGATTTCGTTGGTAACCACTTGATCAAATCGTCTTAGGAATATAATTTCCTTGATAACCTTTCGGTAAGGGTTTGAACGTTGTAAGGCTTGGCCTTGAATCATGAGTCGATGGGCGTAGGATTGATGTTAACTCGATAAATTCTTTCACCTATAGGCAATTAAATGAAATGGAGACATTCCTCCTATGGTCATATTCTTTACTTATGTTGGTATGTATGTAAGTTGGAAGACTTTTCGATGTTCGATGTTGGATGATCTTTGTTATGCAGAATGATTTTGTCTTAAGTACTGGTGTCTCATTTGTTGAGCTTCTGGGTTTGTTTCGTTTATTCGTTTAGTAAGCTTCTGAGTTTGGGATTTTGTTTTCTAGTGAGTCATTTGGTGTTCTTGTATTTTTGAGTTTGATGGCTTACAATGTTTTGTATCCTTGAGTTAAAATAAAGTTGTTGAGAGAAACTTCCCGTTACATTTCAGTAAAAGAACTTAGGACTTTACAAAATCTCCAGGCTCTTAATAAGATCGAGGAGAAGGATATAAAGATTGAGGCTTGTGAGTCGGATGAGCCTCTTTTGTTTTTTTTCTTATGATACTATATGAAATTAGGTTTGAGGATACCTTAGATTTATTGAAGGAGGTACTTATTATATAAATGTTTCCCTAGCCCAATTTCAACATAAGAGATGAGTTTTGTTCGACCCTTTGGTATATTGTGCCAACGTCTACTATGTTCTTTTACTTTTTGGAGTTTAAAATATCTTCTGCACAATTGCAGGTATAATTAAATACTTCTATCTTTCAATCATCCTACAAGTGTTTCAAAGATCGTTTCTTAAAGATGTAACTTTCTCCTAATGATCCTAGTATGTTAGAGGGCTTTCCTATTGGACCCAGATCCTTCATGTTTAGAGTGTTCAAAAGTTGGAAGAGCTAGAGGCAACTAAGTGTAAGATTTGTGATAAATTGGAAAAAATGGAGACTATTTTTGACCTAACTACTCCTTCAAAACTTGAATGTCGACCTATGGATCTAAAAGCCTATTTTGGTATATCCCCTACCCCTATGACTTGTAACTTACATTCATATTTGTTGTAATTGACACTGACTTAGGTTTCATCTTTGCCAATAATCAGATGACCATATCTTGGAAAGAGATTCAAGGTTGTAAGGTCATTGTGCTAGTGGTAGGCAGGCAAACCGAAGAGGGAAGCCTCCGCAACAAAAGAGAAAAGGAGCAAGCAACTCTTAGAGTTTCAACAAGGGATGGATCACCTTAGGTCCAATGTATCCGAAATTGATCATCTTCATACTATCTTGATCCGTAGCATGGCATTGGTACCATACACTTAATGGACCATATTATCATTCAACTAGCAATGTCAAGCTTCCTTAGCTATCACGACCACCACTAGTGTTGTTTTTCCTATCTTCCGATATCGAATCTCAGCACCTTGTAGCATCTTGTTAACAAAATAAATCAACTTTTGTTTTCCTTAAACACTCTGTACAAGTGTCGAATTGATTGCTTGATCGGTTACCATCGCATACAATAAGAGTGGTTTATATTTTACCGGCTTGCTAAGAAATGGAGGATTGGATAAATACTCCTTTAACTTTGCTAAAGCTTCGTTACATTCTTCTTTCCAAATAAAACGGTTGATCTCCCAAAGGCATTGAAAGTATAAGAAACCTTTGATAACTTGGTCACAAACCAGTTCTTAGATGCATGTTCTCCCTAGAAAGATCAGAAGCTTGGCTTGTTGGTTCAGCATAGAAAATGAAAATGCATAATGTCAAGACCATGGTGAAACCATGCTTCATCTTATGAGAATGGAAGTACATTCTTGTTGTTTTGCATAAACCTACTTGAGATAGAGAAAACAACAAATCTACATAGGAAATGTATAGTCCCAAAACCAATCATAGTACCAGAAGTCCATTGTTAGTATAACTCAACGGATTTAGATCATGTGTTCCTTTCTCGTAGCATCATTTGAACATCAAAGAGATCAATGTGATCCTCCATTCTTTATAGAATTTACTTTCTTCTAGATGGATAAGATTGAGCTGTATAGAATTTCAAAACATGTCAGTAAATTTACTAAAGACAGAAGTAAGTTAACTCATAGTTACCATATCTGTCAGATGTATTGGAACAATGTCATCATAAAAAAACAATGTCTAATTATTAAATATGAATAGTTTGACCTATAATTTCATGCGGACAAAATGTATTTCATTTACTATCCACCTTGTAAGTATATAGAGTTATTAAATATAAATTCTTTCAGAATGTGTCACTAGATAATGCAAGACTTAATTTACCATCCATGATACCCACAAGGTTGGTATGATACTATTCTACCTTTTGTAATACCCACATCAATGCAAACTATTCATAACAGTATTTAATTAGATAAATAAATAACTATGTACGTTTTCCAATTTTCAAATTTAATGAACATCCAATTAATAATATTTTATGGATAAAAATTTATACAACATTAACTTTTTTATATTCTGATAAAAAAAATTCTTTATATTTGGATTGCTTTCAAAATTAATAAGTTTGAAAATGGTTTATAATGTATTAATTTTAGTACTTATTCAGAATAGTTTGAAATTGCCATAAGTCGTTGGATCAATTAATGTAATGTTGTCTTAGTTGATATAACCATATCAAACTCGAATTTTGATGTGCAATTGCGTTAACACTCGTATGAAAATTGTGATGCCTATAATCACACTTTCTCTGTACCTTTTATGAGATATGCACGTGATTTTGACAAAAAAAAATTAAAGTGAATTAAAAAAGCATGATTTCTATTTTTTCTATTTTTGAAAGCAATTTGGGTATGAATAAGAATATTTCTGGAATAATCACAAAAAAATATTAAGTTTAAATAGTTTTATGAATAAATTAGATATTTATCTATAAATTATAGTAACAAATATATTCAAATATTTTATTAAATAATGACTGAGTTAATTTTTGATAATTGATAAATCAATTAATAGATTATTTTTAACCGATTATTAAATTTGGGTAAGAATATGACTATGTTATCTATTTAAGAGGTTCAATAAGGAGGAAACAACAAGAGCAAAGTTATATGAAAAAAAGAATGAAGGAATCATAAAACACGAGTAGGTAAGAAAAGGACACTATTTGAGTAAATCTTCCAATAAAAATGTGGGGTTGGTAACGGTCAACGTGGTATGGTTGGCCACCTGTCCAAAATGTACACCAATTAAATTGATTGATTGGTTCATTAATTTGACTACCACAAGCAACTCAATTAAATCTTCCTTCATCTACAACTTTTACTCTCTATGTTACTGTTTCCTCTGCATTTTAGAATAACATTCTTTGAAATTATAACATATTAAATTAAAAATATTTAATTAATATAATTCTTCACCCAACTTGTGAAGTACAATTATGTTTATATACAAATAATACTATATTAACTAATTCATGGCATTTAAGAGTATTTTGAAAAGTAATTAAATAAGATATTATAATTTTGAAACAAAAAATAAAAAAAAAACTATTTTTTTAGAATGAAGGAGGTTATACAAACTTTCTTTTTTATCTAGACATGGTTAAAATATAATTCTCAACGGACTTTCTATTTCGGTCAACAACATTTATAAAAATAATAAAAAATTTAGTTTCATTTATGTATAAAACAAACTTTTTATTTTCAGATATATTAATACTTCAATTTTATTTTAAGATTTATATTTTAAATAGATAAAAAAATATAGAGTCTATGTATAAGTAGAAAATAAGTGTTCGTCCTTTATTTAATTTATAACATTATTTTATTAAAACATGAATTTTCTGAAAAAATATATTTCTTGAATTTAGTATTGTTTACATAATGTATTGTCATTAAAGTCATATTCAAAAAGTGTGTAATCATTGCTTTTACTATTTATTATTTTACTATTTATTATTAGTTCAAGTGATGTGTAGATAGGTTGCTTAAAAGTGTTATAACTCCTAAAGCTTTTTTACTATAAATATCATCATTTATTATCCAAATTAAACTTTTATATTTAAAAAATGTAGGAATTATAATATCATACAAAATATAGTAACTATAGAATTATAAAGAATATTATATTTATACATATATGAATATTCATATACTATACATAACATAAGTATAACACAAGTATGATCATAGCAATCAAAATAATATACATATAAGGTTGAGTTTTTGTATGTCTGTAAGAGCACGTGTGTTTGTATAAGTGTATTTCAATATTTGTATATATCGATACTAATGTGTTTGTGTGTAGGTTATTATTTGTAACGTCTAATGTATATGTAATTTTCTAAATATTACGTTAATAATATCATAGCAGTCTAAACCTCAAGATTAGAAAAGATGAGTAGAATATGTTTCCTTTCACGTGAAGTAATGGTAAAAAGAGGAAAAAAAATATTAAAAAATAATAAAGATCTTAATAAAGTGGTGAGGATACACACTCTTAACTTGATCAAGAAAGTTTTAAATATATGTATAGTTGTGTTTGATAATAAAATTACAACAAAAACAAGATATATAATTACTAGAGTGATCCATAAGTAGTTAATAATAGAAAATGAGTAGTAATAATAGAGATGTGTTATGGTAGAAGATTTTGTATGTTAAAAAAATTAAAACAATTCATATATGTGTTGTTTAAAAAACTTTGACTTACAAATTGAAAAATAATTTTATTGATATTGAAAAGAAAAATCTTAACTAACATTGACAATGGTAATTGATGACATCTTAATTAATGTTGTTACATTCTAAATTATATTTTTAGAAAGTAATTTAATCCTAAATGACGTCCATTGAAAATAATATGTATTGAGGCTAAAAAATGGCATCTGACAAAATTGTTGATGGTAAAAAATAAATCTAACTTCAATTGAAAAAAATACACTAGCTTGTATTAAGAAAAGAAAAATCGTGAATAAAAAAATAATCACATTTGATTTTTATTCTCGAAAAGATATATTCACCAATAATAGTAAGAAAAGTATCAAATTGATAATATTTCAATTGAAGTCCAACAACCTATATCTTACCAGATCGATTCAAATAGAAAATTAAAAAGCAGATACATAGATAAAAAAAAAACAAAATATAAATAGTTTTAAATTCTTATTATTTCATGTAAAAAATAAATTACTTAAGGTTAAATAATCAAACTACTCTTATAAATTTATAAAAATTATTTTTTAAAATTTTCTATTCAATCAATATATATTATAAAAAATTTAAATTATTTATGAAAATAAATTATTCTTTACAAATTTACTATCTAAAAACTGTCTAATAAGTTTTCAAATCATATTGTATTTGAGAAGAAAAATAGGAGTGAGTAAAAGAACCAAACCAAACTAGTTTTCACCCGAATTAAAACAAATTAGAAAAAAAAGAACATGCGAAAACCCAAATCAAACGATATTTTGACAGTAGTTTAATCTGCACTATTTTTCTTATAGCGGTTTGATTCAAATCAGTTTAATTCTTTGAAAAATCAAATAATATGTGGCAATGAACAAGCAATTAAATTAAATATAAGAAAGATCAAACCAAAAACCTTTATAAAAAATACTTTGGTTCGAAGGTGATTTGCTTAGAATTTTATTTTAATAACATATAATGAAATTTAAAATATAATTAAAGAACAGACCGAATCTTATATCTATGTTTCGTCTCTTTTCACAATTCTAAAACGATACACGTGAAAAAAAAAAAAACAATTCATTTAATAAAAAATTACTTTGAAAGATTTTTCCAAAATTATGAGGCCAAACGTCATTTTTAATCTTTTTTATTTAAAAAATAATAATTATTTGTGATTTTTACCTAAACCTTAATGGATAAAAAAACTCATGTTCTGAACCTATAAAATACTTAAAATAATCTTTTCAAAAACACAAAATATGATATCAAGATTTTTAAGACATTTCAAATTTAACTTACAATAACCCAAAAATGAAAAAGCATAAAGAATTAATAGTTAACATTTAGTCAAAATTTTATTGGTTTAATTAATAACATTTTTCTCTTTTCTATATTATAATTTTAAATGTTTTGAATTTTGGTTCATGAAAAAAATGAAGTGGTCATTTTCATGAATCAACTCAGAGTGGAAGTAGCAGTTGGTGGATCCAAAAGTGCTATAAATACTCCGCAAGCCACTCCATTCCATTCGCGCCTTCTTTGTTTCTCTGCTTCTCCACAAACAAAGAGAGAACTGGTCAATAACCACACGCAAATAAGGGTACAACACCCTCTTCTCCTTCTCTCACTCTCATTCGTTCATCTAACTCACCTTTTCCCTTATTAAATTTACCACTCTCACTTCCTCTTCATAATCTCCCTTTTCTCTCTATTACATCACCACTAACACTCCTCTAACTATTCTTTTTTTCTCATTCTCCATACCGGTAATTTTGTATGCTTTAACTGTTTCTTCTTGCAATGTGTAGATCTCACTTGTTGTGTTTTTTAAACAATTCATGAAATGTAACACCTAACCTACACCTACTAGTGATTAGTGTTTTGAGTTTGTTTACCATTTCAAGGTTTTAAATTAAGGTTGTTGCTTAATCTTTTTTCTTCAATGCTACTTTATGTCTGGGGTTGGATGTGACATTTCTTTTCAAACATCATGTGAATGTGATATTTAATGAAACATGTAACTTATATTTAATTTTGTTAGAGATCTCACGTGGATTAAATATAAGAATCTTAAATATATATGAGTTTTGTAAGATTTAATTAGATTTAAAGTTTATTTTTAATAATTAAACAATCCATTAAACTGGTATGAGTTTGTGGAAAATTATGGACAAAACTATGTTGTTAATTTAAACCTGCATGCATGTGAATGAATGATTTTGTATGTGTATGTGGATGTATCGTGTGGAATATTTAGTATAGAGAGAAGAGTTGTATGAGAGAATATTTTCTGATACATGGGTGGCTGAATTTGGTTTTCGATTTGATGATTGATTTGATTTGGCAGAACAATGGCATCCCATATTGTTGGATACCCTCGCATGGGTCCCAAGAGAGAGCTGAAGTTTGCTCTAGAGTCGTTCTGGGACGGGAAGAGCAGTGCAGAGGATTTGCAGAAGGTGGCTTCTGATCTCAGAGCATCCATCTGGAAACAAATGACTGATGCTGGGATTAAGTACATCCCCAGCAACACTTTCTCGTACTATGATCAGGTGCTCGACACCACTGCCATGCTTGGCGCCGTTCCAGCCAGATATGGGTGGACTGGCGGCGAGATTGGGTTTGATACCTTCTTCTCCATGGCCAGAGGAAATGCCTCTGTGCCGGCCATGGAGATGACCAAGTGGTTTGACACCAACTAGTAAGTGGTGCCTCAGGTGTTTGTTGTATTGATTGTAGCTTATGATGCAGTGATGGTAATGATTTGATTACTGATCTGATTTATGTGTCCATGATCCAGCCACTTTATTGTCCCTGAATTGGGACCTGATATGAATTTTACTTATGCTTCCCACAAGGCGGTGAATGAGTACAAGGAGGCCAAGGCGGTATGCACTTATAGCTATTCACTTTATCTGGTTAATTCAAACCTTAAGTTAGCTAAAAAGAGCTTAGTTAAGTTAAGCTGTGAGTTTGAGCAGCATTGGTTTAAAAAAATTGCCTATTATGTTTCCTCATTGTATCTGTCATTCGTTAGGAAATGTTCTGGTGATATTTGTTGTTCTGTGTGGAGATGTTTTTGAGTAGCTATTATCCACATCAACATTTTCATTGAATGTTTATTTTCTCTTCCAGCTTGGAGTAGATACAGTTCCAGTCCTTGTTGGCCCTGTAACATACTTGGTGCTCTCCAAACCTGCCAAGGGTGTTGATAAATCCTTTTGTCTTCTTTCTCTCCTCCCAAAAGTCCTGGCTGTCTACAAGTAAGAATTTAAATTGTGTACAGTGCAGTTTTAGAATTCGGGCTTCATGTTTGTATTCGTGTTAATTCTGAATCTTGCTCATGACTAAAAACTCAGGGAAGTAGTGGCTGATCTTAAGGCAGCTGGTGCTACATGGATTCAATTTGATGAACCTATCCTTGTCTTAGACCTTGACTCTCCAAAATTGCAAGCAATTTCTTCAGCATATGCAGAACTTGAATCTGCTTTATCTGGCTTAAATGTTCTCATTGAGACCTACTTCGCTGACGTTACTGCCGAGGCATACCAGACCCTCACATCTCTTAATGTAGTCACAGCATTCGGATTTGATTTAGTCCGTGGAACTAAGACTCTTGATCTAATCAAGGGTGGATTTCCTAGTGGAAAGTACTTGTTTGCTGGAGTGGTTGATGGAAGAAACATTTGGGCTAATAATCTTGCTGCTTCACTCGATACATTAAATAGTCTTGAGGGCATTGTGGGCAAAGGTACTTGTTGCACTTCATGAGGACACTTCTTCGGTTGACATAGTCACTTGATTCGTTTATTGACTAAACTATAATGCAGATAAACTTGTTGTGTCCACCTCCTGCTCACTTCTCCACACCGCTGTTGATCTTGTTAATGAGACCAAGTTGGATAATGAGATCAAATCATGGCTGGCTTTTGCTGCCCAAAAAATTGTTGAAGTAAATGCATTGGCCAAGGCATTGGCTGGTCAAAAGGATGAGGTAAACTCTGTTCCTTTTATTTCATCTTACAACAGACAAAATGAGTTTTTAAATAAAGATATGATATTTATTAGTTGACAATAAAGTTGTATTGTTATCTCAATTTCGGTAAAAAGTGAAGAGAAATAAGCAATATCTTTAAATTTGAAAAATTTGATACTTTTAGCAAACATTTACCTATTGTAAACATTGTCAGAGTAAGAAATTGTTATATTCAAATAGATTCTTATGCAATGTACAATTAGAAAATCACCACTGTTTTGGAAAAGTCAACACAAAAACTGGAAGAGAAATTGTATGATAAAAATATCAAAGCAATATTAAAGTTAAAATAGCATATGACATAAATTATGAAATTTGAGTGAAAGTATGATATTCCCATGATAGCATGTATCATAAATTTAGCCAACTATTTTGTTAGCAAGTCAGCAGTAACAGCAAATATATGCATATTCATATTTAACCCCTCTGTTTCACTACATTATTCACTGAATTGCTGTTTTTATCTTTTCATTTTCAGGCCTTTTTCTCTTCTAATGCTGCGGCTCAGGCTTCAAGAAAGTCCTCTCCCAGAGTGACTAATGAGGCTGTTCAGAAGGCTGTGAGTGCTAATTTCTGTGGTTTTCTGATCAACTGCTCAATTCAGTTGAGCAGGATTTGTGATGAAATTTATTCTCTTGTTATTCATGGCGTCTGTTATTTTCTTCACAGGCTGCTGCATTGAAGGGTTCTGATCATCGCCGCGCCACAAATGTCAGCAGTAGATTGGATGCTCAACAAAAGAAGCTCAACCTTCCAATCCTCCCAACTACCACTATTGGATCCTTCCCTCAGACTGTTGAACTGAGGAAGGTGCGTCGTGAATACAAGGCTAACAAGTAAGTTATTCCTAGAATCAATAGATTGGCTTGTTTTCTTTTCCATGTGTCTTTTGCTTACGATTTTGTTTGTCATTCTTTCAGGATCTCCGAGGAGGAGTATGTTAGTGCAATTAAAGAGGAAATCCGCAAAGTTGTTGAACTCCAAGAGCAACTTGATATCGATGTCCTGGTACACGGGGAGCCTGAGGTCAGCTTTCATCCTCACATAACTAAATATTGACATGCTGAGAATAGAAAATAGGAGTGATCTATTGCACTCAAACCCTTTTGATAGATCTTCATCCACCTCATTTTTGAAGAACAAAACACTCTTGACAAATCTTCTGCTCCATGTAGTGATGTTGCCAATTCCCAGTTAATGGTTTGCCTTTATTTGCAGAGGAATGATATGGTGGAGTACTTTGGTGAGCAGTTATCAGGCTTTGCCTTTACCGTTAACGGGTGGGTGCAATCTTATGGATCTCGTTGTGTGAAGCCACCAATCATCTATGGTGATGTGAGTCGCCCCAAGGCAATGACTGTCTTCTGGTCATCCACTGCTCAGAGCATGACCAAACGCCCCATGAAGGGAATGCTCACTGGCCCTGTCACTATTCTCAACTGGTCCTTTGTCCGAAATGATCAGCCTAGGTACAAACTCAACACCCATTGAAAAGAACAATACCTTAATCAGAATCAACCCTATTGTTATTTCTAACATGGTGTTAACAAAACCTATCTACAGGTCTGAGACCACCTATCAGATTGCTTTGGCCATCAAGGACGAAGTAGAAGATCTTGAAAAGGCTGGTATTACTGTTATCCAAATCGATGAGGCTGCTTTGAGAGAAGGCTTACCATTGAGAAAGTCCGAGCAAGCTAACTACTTGGACTGGGCTGTTCATGGTTTCAGGATCACCAATGTTGGTGTGCAGGATACAACTCAGGTACTTCTGCATTACAACAACAAAAGGGTTGGAATGAAATTGTTTTTCATCTGCATTTACATAAAAAAGTAATGAACTTGCATACATTTGACAGATCCACACCCACATGTGCTACTCTAACTTCAATGACATCATCCACTCCATCATTGACATGGATGCTGATGTGATCACCATTGAGAACTCTCGCTCTGATGAAAAGCTCTTGTCAGTGTTCCGCGAAGGAGTCAAGTATGGAGCTGGAATTGGGCCTGGGGTGTACGACATTCACTCCCCAAGAATACCACCAACTGAAGAAATTGCTGATAGGATCAACAAGATGCTTGCAGTGCTTGAGCGAAACATTTTGTGGGTCAACCCTGACTGTGGACTCAAGACTCGCAAGTACCCCGAGGTGAATCCAGCTCTCACGAACATGGTTGCTGCCACAAAACTCATCCGTAACCAGCTTGCCAAGTGAAGGGTGTCACCAAAGTAGAATCTCAGCAATCACCATGGTTCTTCTGCTGGATGCACTGAGAAAGAACAATTTGCTTTTTTTGTTGTTGCAATAACTGAGTGTGGAATATTTAGTCGCTTAGTGAACTTTTCCCTGCTTTTCTGTATTTTTGTGACTTGCCTCAATGTTACGTTGATATGCAATTGCAATATTGTATTTTTTTTCCTTTCTGGATCAAAATTATAAATACAACAAGTTTTTCATTTTATTTTATTTTATTTTATTTATATGTTCACCCTTAAGTTTGGGACTGATCCTGCAGACCATAAAATCCACAATTCCCAATTTTTATAATTCGACAAACAAAACATTTTCCTTTTCCTACGTAAAATCTTGGATGCTTCGAACGCATGAAGTATTTGAAGGTGTCATTTCGGCATCGCCCTTTAATGTATTAGGTTTGGCTATATTTCACGTGCGTTAGCGTAAAAAAATTCACTCGATAAAAAAATTCACGTAAATGATAACAAAATGTTGTATTTAAATCTCAAAAGTGGAATTATTACCCCAGTAGCGATAAAAGTATGCAACAGTTAACTGTAACAGAAGAAAAGAAAAATCCCAAAGCCATCATCTACAAATCCGTAACTAGTATTAATTATTTAAAATACAATTACTTTTAAAGCAACGTCTAACCTGTGTAATTAATATGATTATTTGAAAATCAATTAGTATGCATTATTCATGATTTTAGTACTGATGAAGAGCTTATCTTAATAAAACTTTTATTAAATTAAGTTTATAGATATAAAGTTTTATCAATTACAGTAATTAATTTACTTTTTCTCATTAATTACTAACTAAACAAATAAATCATATACTTTTTGTAGATATAAAGTTTATATCGATACTTTAACTTTTCATAATTTTTTTTCATGATTAATTTAAGATTAAAAATGAGAATACTAAATTTCATCTGACTTCAAACTATTTGAATGAAAAGTCTTACAAAAGTAATAATAAATTTAGGATTTGCATTGGAAATGTTGCTATTAAATAACAACATATTACAAAAAAAATCTTGATTTACATACAGATTATTACATACAGATTTTTATTTATAGATAAATCTAGTTTTATATATAGATTTTATATATAGATTTATTACATACGGATTTATTACATAGATTTTACATACGGATTATTACCTATGGATTTGGATCCGTATATAATTACATACAGATCAAATCTATATGTAATTATCTATAGATTTTACATACAGATTTATTACATATAGATTTTACATACAGATTAAAATTGTTAATAAGAGGAATATTAATATCAGTAATATTATATTATTAATATTATTTTTAAATATTATATTTATTAATATCATTATTATTATTATTTTAAATTTATTATTAATATTATTATTATTATGATCAATATTATTATTTATTGATATTATTATTTATGATATTAGTAATATTATCATTGACTTATATGATTAAGAATATTATTTACTATTATTATTTTTAATTATTATTATTATTAATATTATTAATAATACTACTGTATTATTATTAATAATAATATTATATTTAGTCTTAATATTAATGTTATTAAGAATAATAGTATTAGTATTATTAATATTATACTATTAGTATTGTTATTAATATTATTATTATTATAATTAATATTAATATTAATATGATCATGAATATTGTTATTAATATAATTACTATTATTATTAATATTAATAATAATAATAATATTTTAATACTATTAATATTATACTTATTAATATGCCAAAAATAATAATTACAAGTTTCATAATAAGAATTTTATTAATAAGTATATGATTGCAAATTTGGTGTTGGTGTAGTGGTTATGACTTGTGTATGTATACTTAAGGACCTGACTCTTTTATGTAAAGAAATTGGTATTCTTTGAAGATACCTATCAAACAAGATTATTAAATTAGTCAAAGTGGCATACCTACATATATGTGTAAAATACTAATAATTGTAATATTAATAATAATAATAATAATAGTAAAAGTAATAAGTTACAATTGATGTCTCCTACTAATAAATTTAACTAACATCAATACATATTTTTGTTTTTGTTTTGTTATCTGAAATGCCTTTTTAAATTGGTTTGTATTTAAATCATATGTAATATTTGTATATTTTATATTGATTTTGGAAATGATGTAAAATGCAATGCACTTTTCTATATGGTTGGCACTACATGACGAGGGAAGCGATGTAAATACTCTCCCATAATTGATTATAATGTATTATTTCCAACAGTGAAGTGAAAAAAAAATTACAAAAGTTTGTGATTGATAATTTAATTTTAAAAGATAAAATTATAAGATTATAAATTTATCCTTATGATTAAAAATAATTAAAATTAAAATATAATTAATTTGTTAGATGTGAGTAATAGATTTTTATTTTTAAATTGTTCAAAAAATGTAATTACAAAATATGTGAAAGAGTTATAATTAATTTACAATTAAATATAATTAATTTGTCTGATATCATTTATTTGTGTTTTCTAATTTATGAAAAGAATAGATCTTTCCTCTCATGATTAAAATTAATTTCATAAATTGTGATTAATTAGATATATAGCACGATAAGTACATAAGTAAAAAAATAGAATTTAAATACATTTTTAATACATATCAAATTTATTCAAATTATGACTTAAAAAATCAATAAGAAAAATATTTATAAAAGATTTAAACAAACTTGTAAATTTCATAAAAACTTATAATAATATTCTTAAATTATTTAAAATTCTATATAGATAAAAATTTTCAATTATTCAAAATTTTAGAAATATGAAATAAATAACTTTCTTAATTATTCAAAATTCAAAACAAATAAAAATATAACTATTCAAACGAAAAAGAAAATAAAAATCTAAAGTAAATGACATTTATAATATATTCAAAATTCTTAAAAAAATAGAAATCTTAAACTATTTAAATTCTTACTGAAAGAAAAATATGAAATATATTTTTAAATTATTCAAAATATTAAATAAATAAAAACTTAAAAAGTAAATAAATTATTCAAAATTTTAAATAACTAAAAAAAATTAAATTATTCAAATCTTATTATATGGGAGAATGAAATAAATAATATTTTTAAAATTTTCAAAATCTTAAATAAATAAAAATTTGAAATAAAGGATGTTTCTAAATTATTTAAATATTTTAAATAAAAATATTAATTTATTCAAAAATTTACTTAAATAAAATTTTGAAATAAATATGATAGTTAAATTATTCAAAATTTTAAGTAAATAAAAAATTAAACTAAAGAATGTTTTTAAATTACTTAAATATTTTAAATACAAATATTAATTTATTCAAAACGTTAATTAAATAAAATTTTGAAATAAATAAGATTTTTAAATTAGTTAAAATCCTAAATAAATAAAAAATTGCAATAAAGAATGTTTTTAAATTATTTAAATATTTTAAATAAAAACATTAAATTATTCATAATGTTACTTAAATAAAATTTTGAAATAAATAAGATTATTAAATTATTAAAATTCTAAATAAATAAAAATTTGCAATAAAGAATGTTTCTAAATTATTTAAATATTTTAACTAAAAACATTAAATTATTCACAATGTTACTTAAATAAAGTTTTGAAGTAAATAAATTTGTTAAATTAGTCCGAATCCTGCATAAATAAAAATTTAAAATAAATAACGTTTCTAAATTATTTATTTATTTTAAATAAAAAATATTAAATTAATTTGAACATATTTAAATAAAATTTTAAAATAAATAAGATTGTTAAATTAATAAATATTTTAAGTAAACGAAAATTTAAAATAAAGAACGTTCTAAATTATTATTCAAACCGTCACTTAAATAAAATTATAAAATAAATAAAATCATTAAGTTGGTCATAATATTAAATAAATTAAAAATTGAAAAAAGAAGATTTCTAAATTATTTAAATATTTTAATCAAAATTATTCATTTATTTAAAACGTTACTTAAATAACATTTTGAAATAAATAAAATTGTTAAATTAGTCAAAATTCTAAGTAAATAAATTTTAAAATAAATAACATTTCTATCTTTATTTATAATTTAAATAAATTAAAATTTTATTTATATGGAAATATGAAATAAATAATACTTTTAAAATTTTGACTAAATCTTAAATTAGTAAAAAATTGAAATCAGTTGTATTATTAAATTAGTCAAAATTTTAAATAAATAAAAATTTTAAATAAATAAATTTTCCAAATTATTATTCAGAACGTTACTTAAATAAAATTTTAAAATAAATAAAATTATTAAGTTGGTCAAAATTTTAAATAAATTAAAAATTGAAAAAAAAACATTTCTGAACTATTTAAATATTTTAAATAAAATGAGAAATTTATTTAAAATGTTACTTAAATAAAATTTTAAAATAAATAAAATTTTTAAATTAGTGAAAATTCTAAGTAAATAAAAAATTAAAATAAATAACATTTCTATCTTTATTTATAATTTAAATAAATTAAAATTTTAAGTTATTCAAGTTTTATTTATATGGGATTATGAAATAAATAATATTTCTAAAATTTTTCAAAAACTTAAATAAATCAAAATTTAAATCAAAATTTTAAATAAATAAAAATTTGAACTAAAGTACGTTTCTAAATTATTTAAATATTTTAAATAAAAATATTAAATTATTTAGAAAGTTACTTAAACCAAATTTTGAAATAAATAAATTTGTTAAATTAGGTAAAATCCTAAGTAAATAAAAATTTGAAATAAAAAATATTCTAGAATTATTTAAATTTTAAATTAATGAAAATTTTAAATTATTTAAAATCTTACTTAAATGAAAATAAAAATAAATGATATTCTTAAATTATTCATAATCTTAAATAAATAAAAATATAAAATAAATATAATATATAAACTTTAAAAAGTCATAATATATATCTGAACAGTATATATATAGGTGTGTTTACATTAGTTTGCATAAAATACTCAAACTTTATACTAATAGGTTGAATTGAGAGCAATGATGGTTTCAATCTCTAACACTACAACATTAGTTTATTTGTTCTTAGCATTATTCTTTGGTGGTAGCCATTTAAAGTATTGTGTGAGTGGTTCTCCTATTGTTGTTGTTCCTACCAAAGTAACAGTGGAAATTACAAATCGTTTGATCGATAGATATTTGGCAGTTCATTGTAAAGACAAAAACAATGATTTTGGAGTGCACCAAATCAATGTTGGCCAAACATATAATTTTAGCTTTACTCCTAACTTTGTGTTTCCGTCCACTTTGTACTTTTGCGATTTTACATGGTTGGAAGGATTTCATTATTTTGACATATATGTACAACGTCGAGATCAATATTGTAATAAGTTTAAGTGTTCTTGGGACATAGTTGCCACCGGACCATGTAAGACCAATGATCCAAGCCGAAACTGCTTTCCATGGAATAAAGCTGCTGCTGGAAAAAGATTGCTTGTGCAACAAAATAATAACACTTTACTTGTGTAACCTTCTCACCTCTCCTCAACATTTGTGGAGATTTAATAATAATTGTTCACTCCAGTGAATTAATTTACTTCTTCTCATCAAATCATATACTTTTGTAGATCATAAAATTTTTTCATCTCTTTTATATACATATTGTTATTGTTATAATGATTTCTATGACTAATAATAATAATAATATTAAAATAATGATAATAATAATAATAAGTTACAACTAATATAATAAGTCTCTTACTAACAAACTTAATTAACAGTGATACATATTTTTGTTTTTTGTCTTGCTATTTGCAATGTTCTTTTAAATTGATTAGTATTTAAATCATATGTAATATTTGTATATTTTACATCAGTTTTGAAACTAATGTAAAATGCAATGCACCTTTCTACATTATTGGCACTACATCGACAAGGGAATCGATGTGAAAACTATTATATAATTGATTAGAATGCATTCGGTCTACTATTAAAGTAAAGAAAAAAATTATAAAGTTTGTGAGTGATATGATGGATGTGATTGATATTTTAATTTTTTTAAGAGATAAAATTGTAAAATTATAAATTTATTCTTATAATTAAAAATAATTTAAAATGAAATATAATTAATCAATTGGATGTGAGTGATCAATTTCTATTTTTAAATTGTTAAATATGTGCAATTACAAAATTTATGAAGGAAATAAAATTAATTTACAATTAAATATGATTAATTTTTTTAATTTATGAAAATATTACATCGTTCCTCATATGACTAAAATTAATTTCATAAAATTTTATTAATTAGATGTATACCACACTTGCATCTTATTAAAAATAATTTACTTGAAAATTACTTCTTCTTAGTTTGAATACATACAAATTTATTCAAATTATAATTTAAAAAATAACAACAGAAATTTTAAAATATTTAAACGAATTTATAAATTTCGTAAAATTTTATAATAGTATTCTTAAATTAATTAAAATTCTACATGGATAAAAATTTTAAATTATTCAAAATCTTACATAAGTAGAAATATGAAATATATAACATTCTTAATTATTCAAAATTCAAAATAAATAAAAATATAACTTATTCAAAATAAATAGAAAATAAAAATTTAAAATAAATTACATTTATAAATCATTCGAAATTCTAAATATATACATAAACTATTTCAATTCTTACTTAAATAAAAATATAAAAATAAATAATATTTCTAAATTATTTCAAAATCTAAAATAAATAAAAACATGAAATAAGTAATATTTTTTAATTATGAAACTTCTAAATAAATAACAATTTTAAATTATTCCAATCTTACTTATATAGAAATATGAAATAAATAATATTCCTAAAATTTTCAAAATCTTTAATAAATGAAAATTCTAAATTAAAAGCATTATTAAATTAGTCAAAATCTTAAATAAAAAAAATTAACAAAAGAAAACATTCCTAATTTATTAAAATATTCTAAATAAAAATATTAAATTACTCAAAATATTACTTAAATAAAATTTTGAAATAAATAAGATTGTTAAATTAGTCAAAATTCTAAATAAATAAAAATCTAAAATAAATAAAATTCCTAGATTATTGAAAATTTTAGATAGAAAAAAGTATTAAATTATTCAAATTTACTTATATAGAAATGTGGAATAAATAACATTGCTAAATTATTTAATAAATACATTGTTAAATTAGTCAAAATCTTAAATATTTACAAATATTAAATTATTGAAAATATTATTTAATAAAAATTTGAAATAAATAAAATTATTAAATTAGTCAAAATCATAAGTAAATAAAAATATAAAATAAATGAATTTCTTAATAATAAGTTACAACATATCTAATAAGTGTCTTATTAACAAACTTAACTAAAACCGATACATATTTTTGTTTTGATTTGCTATTTGAAATGCTCTTTTAATTTGGTTAGTATTTAAATCATATGTAATATTTGAATATTTTACATCATTTTTTGAACTGATGTAAAATGTAATACACATTTTTAAATAGTTGGTAGTACATCAATAAAGGGATCGATGCAAAAACTCTTATTTAATTGATTAGGTTGTATTCTTTTCACGAATGAAATGAAGAAAAAATTTATAAAAATTTGTAAATAATATAATAGGTGTGATTAATATTTTAACTTTTTTAAAAAATAAAATTGTAAGATTATAAATTTATCTTTATGATTAAAAATAATTTAAAATGAAATACGATTAATTTATTAGACGTGAGTGATAAATTTTTATTTTTAAATTATTAAAAAAATATGTAATTACAAAATGTGTGAAGACTTAAAATTAATTTACAATTAAATATAATTAATATGTTGGATGTTATTTATTAGTGTTTTTTAATTTATGAAAAGATTAGATCATTTCTCTTGGGATTAAAAGTAATTGCATAAAATGTTGTTAATTAAATGTATATCACGCTTGCCTATTATTAAAAATTATTTACTTGACAAAGTACTTCTTTTAGACATTCTGCATACATAAAAAATTATTCAAATTATAATTTAAAATAAAAAACAATAACAGAAATAGTTGTAAAAGATTTAAACATGTAATTTTTTTTAAAAATTTATAATAATATTCTTAAATTATTTAAAATTCTACATAGATAAAAATTCTAAATTATTCAAAATAAATATAAATAAATTTATTTAAATTCTTAATTAAATAAAAATCTAAAATATATGACTTTTCTGTATTATTCAAAGTCTTAAATAAATAAAAATATAAAATAAAGAATAATTATAAATTATTTAAAATCTTAAATACATAAAAATACTAAATTATTTAAATTTTAACAAAAATAAAAATCTGAAATAAATAACATTCTAAAATTATTAAAAATTTTAAATAAATAAAAAATTTAATTTATTTAAAATCTTACTTAAATAAAAATCTAAAATAAATAATATTATTAAATTATTTAAAATCTTAAGTAAATAAAAGTATAATATAAATATAATTTATAAATTTAAAAAATTCATAATATATATAAGCAGTATATATATAAGTATGTTTTGCTGCTTGAAACTTAAACAATGTTCAGGAACGCAATGTTGCAAGCTGGTCATTATTGTGATGTGACTCATTTTGCATTTATTATGACAGAACGTTTATGTTTAAATTTTAACCATTTGGAATATTTTCACTCACAGTCTAACTTTTTTACGTCATTCAACGTGAGTTATGAGAGTATATCAAAGATGAAGATATAAAGAGGAATCCTTCGTTTTTGATTGGGAAAATTTGGTAAGTTCCTCCTATGTTCTCAGCTATTAAAGTAAGAACTTTTGTCTTTCTTGAATAATTTGACTTTAATAATTTCTTCTAAATTGTGGTTTGGGCAAGGTGCTGAAGTATTTTTTTGCCTTATACGTCAATAAAATGTTTTTAAGGTATTAAATTTGTATCTGATGTGTAATTGTTAATTGAGACTACTTTATTAATTTATATGTTTTTGGTATCAAAAATTGCAATTTAATCTATTATTTGTAACTAGTTTTAAACTTTGTTTAGTTTTTAATGCGTCAATATTATCACCATGGTTATTTTTTCTTTTCAAAAGACTTGGTTTGGATTCACCATGTTTAATATTAAATATTTCGAATGAAGTCGATGTTTTAATTTTAGTCTGAAATTTAATATTGTGCACATAATTTTAATCGGTGTAGTGGTATATTTATTATTTACGTTTATATAGAGATTTTAGTTTATATATATTTTTTTTATTATAAAAAAAAGTTAAATTGTTGATAAAATTTTATCAATGAAACTTTATCTGTCACTAAAATATTATTATTGACAATTTTATCGATGGATATCATTTGTTGTTAAATTTATCGACGGATTTACCTACAAATTTATTTTAAATTTGTCGATAATTATCGACAGACTCAGAAATCTGTTAATAAATTTATATACAAGTAATTTACTGACAAATTTTGAGTGTTTTCGATAAATTTGTCTCTTCGGTAATTTTTTTTTTTAATATTCTCTTTCCAAATTTTCAATTCTTTTTTACAAATATATTGTAACTGTAACTAATATATTGACTTTGGTTGTGTCTTTGCACCTTTAACATGGAGCTCTTAGGATGATATAAGTTTTCTTTTATAAATTTAGGATGATAGATATTAGGGTGTAAGGTTTAATCTGATGCTTTATTTAGTTGTGAAAATGTTGATATGTTTTTTTGATGGGTAGCAATAACAAATGTTCAACATTGTTATTAATATCTACCTAAGTAAGTACTTAATACTATTATCATTTTGATATTTTAGGTTCATAATTCGATGACATATTAACCATAAACTATATTATTTAATTTCTTGAAAAAGACTTAAAAGATCAAATGTTCTATTAAACTTTGTAGATAAAAATTATATATTTAAGCAAGAACATTACTCCAATCGCCAAATACATTTAAGCAAGAACATTACTCCAATCGCCAAAGTGATGAAATATATTCTTTTCGGTTATAAATGTAACATAAAAATGTTTTGGATGTTGATCTTAAGTATAAATTAACATCATTAACTTTATCATATTTAATTAGACTATCTCTAAAATGCTCTTAATTTAATTGGAGTTTAATTTTCAAAATCTCTTTGTTTTAAAGAAGGATAGTTAAGAAACCTTTTGCATTTTTAAAGAGAAGTCAATATAGTTAGATGCTAATGAAAGTTTTTAATTAGATGCGAATTATTTTTTTGGAACATGATGATATAAGAGAATTTTAGTGAAATATTATGAAAAGAATAATTTGTTATTCATTAAATATAAAAATCTCCATCTCATTTAAAATCCCACTTCACTCTTCTAAACGAGAATTATTTACTGGATAAAGTCTACTATTAATCAGAGTACTATTAATCAGAGTACTAAATAAATACTTTTGACAAAAGTATGCATGTTTAACTTGTTAAAACCTTAAAAATTAAGCTTTTAATAATAAATATATAATTATACTGTTAGGAGTGTTAACTTATCTTTCAAGGACAAATTACTTATAATTGTTATTAAACCTGATAATGACCATTTTTTTTAAATCATTTAAACTCATATTATAATGTCTTGTTTTATTTTATGAGTCTTTAATGAGTTACATAATTGGTAAGACATTCTACTAAGTTTTGTCATAATGTAAAAGTTTTATAAGACTTTCTCTAATAATTTTTTATGTTAAGAAAAATAGGATGAGGAATGTTTAAGAGGAAAAGGTGAATTGAACAATTTTTGCTTTAAAAAAAAAAAAGAACTTAATAGTTTGAATGAGAGTTTTTATAAAACTATAATTATAATGAGAGGACCACATAAAAAATAACATGCTAATTTCACAAGCAGCAGGTTGAAATCACAGTATTGCAGCAGTTTTAATAAACTAGAAAAACTAGATTTTGATTAAGATAAATTTTGTAACAATAAAAATATCTTTTACAAATCAGTAATATGATACAGAAAATTGTTTATGAGAAACTGATTCAATCATGCACTAACCAAGTGGATGATATAAAATATATAACAACTCAAAGAACTAGATTATGCATTATATTATAAAGAGCCTTTTAAGAAAAAAAAATAGAAAATTAATATTATATATTGTCAAGAAAAACAATATTAAGGAAATAACATAAAGAATTTTACATTATTATTTTATGCAAAATGTCATATAACAAATTTATTAATTTTATAATAAATAGTAGTTTAAAAGAAATATAACTAATCATGTATAAAAAAAAGCCTTTTTAAAAATAATATAGGATATACAATTGATTTACTACTATAAATATTGGCATATTTAATGTTTATATGTACTAAAAAAATTGCAATCTTAGTATAAAAACTAATTATGCTAATTTTGTTTGCATTCACTTATTGGTTAAGGTAATTGAAGACATGTTATGGTATATTTATTAAATAAAAAATTAATATTAATATGATTAGTCTTTAAGAATGATTAATTATTTTAAATTTACAGAACAAAAAGTTAATATTTCTTCAAAATTAATTGCATATTAATAGTATTTTTTTTTCAATTAACATACCTGACAATTACTAAAGATCAATTGATAACTTTAGCCATTAGTGAAGTTAAAAAGAATTAACATAACTAAAATTTTTTATACTACAGATTGTAATTCTTTTTCTTATTTTACTAAGATCGAAATATGTTATAGTTGTTACAATTAACCGACGATTTACTCAATAATAAATATTTAAAGCATTACTAATTACTTCATAAGAAAGTTGATTAAATGCAATAATAATAATAAGTTTGGATTGAATATATATATATATATATATATATATATATATATATATATATATATTAAAAGTGAAATAATTTATTATGATTATAAATTTAAAATATTTAATATCTATGATATTCAATGTTTAATTTAAGAGTTTAGGTTTAAATTGCAATAAAATTAAAGAAATTCAAGAATGGAAAACACAACAAATTGTAATGAAATGACAATTTACAAATTTAAGATTTATACAGTTCTCCTTAATATAGTTTTCTAAAGATTCAAATACGAGGTTGAACAATTAATTGGTTCACTTAATTAATTAAATCGAAAAACGTCACGAAATCAAAAATACAAATTAAATCAAAATATCATTTATTTGTATCTAATTATTAAATCGGTATTCAATATATTCTTAATTTGATTTCTAAAATCAAAACACAATTTAATATCAAAAAGTGCAAATCTAAAATTAAAGAGAAGAACAAGTTTAGAGTGTTAAACAATTGATACAAAATTAAATTTGGATTGTATGATATTGATTTGGTGAATTAAACTTCAAAAATTAGTTATTTGCAGATAAAGAACAAAGAATACAAAAGAAAAGAAAAGATTAAATAAATTAGAAGAGACATGAAAATTTCTAACTTCTATGTTACTTTCAAATGTGGTGTAAAGATTGGAACTCCTTCATATGCTTAATTGGTCTTACATAAGCTTAATTATTTTTGTGTTTACAGTGAAGATTTCTCTTATGTTCACATGGCTTGTAACCAACTTGTGATTTTTTCATTCTCTCTTTAGTTATGACACTTAAGCTATAAAATAATGTGTCAAATCTCTCTAATAAATCACTTTTAAAGATTGAATTAACAAATTTTTTGTGAGACCAACTTTGAGAATCTTAAGAATGTCAATTCATGTTTTGATTCTTATCTTAACAAGGAAAGATTTTTCAAGTGGAAAATTCTCCTTAGACTTTTCTTTTGGAAATCTTTACAAAGGTGGTTTGTTCTTCACTTTTACTCAATATATTTCCTATTTTTTTTGGAACTTGTTCTTGTTTCTAACTTGTATTTTCTATGTTTCAAATGGATTATTAGCTATAGACATGATTTTCCAACATATATTTGATCTTCCATACATGTTTATGTCTTAAATATCTCTTCAGTTGATCAAGATCCTGCAATTCTCATGATTAAATATAAAAAATACTTAAAATGATATTATATTGTCTAAAAAGGTAAATCTTGAAACAAGTTTAGGTAAAAGCTTCAAATAAACAAAGTTTACATTTTCTATACAACTAAGTTCAACATAAGACTCCAAAACTTTGGATACTTGATGTTGTAGACGAATAAGCAAACAAAGACTAATTCTTTTCAGATTTTCTAAGAATTTTTCTTAGTTTTGTTATGGAAAAACATTGTAGTTAATAATTTTGCAATGGAAAGGATTTGTCACTAATCTTTAGAGACCAAACTTATGGCAAATTTAGTGACAGAAACAACTTTAATGACTAAAGTCCAATTAGAAAGTATGGTAGGCTTTCTTAGTTCTTGATGTCTCTTTTGCTTTTATTGCACTTGAAAAAGCTTAGAATGACCTGAGATCTAATTAAATTTCACTACAAAAAATCGTGTATGTGGTGATAATTTTTATTTATTTTTATACAAAATGTCACCATATATGTGTCTGGCGGTTCTGCATACCGTCATAAATTTGGGTGATATAAAATATAAAATGACATTTTTGCACGAACCGCTACAACATCCACCATATAAGAATTTTTATAAAACAATAGTTTTTTGAACGCAAATAATGTTAATTAAAATTTTCATAATTGTTTTAATTAACAAATCGTGTTGATCAATAAAAATAGGATCTGTGAACATCATTATTGACATTCTAATATGACGCTTGTAATGACCATTATTATAATAAATTGCGAATTATAATACATTAGAATTATCATAATTCAAATATTAAATATATGGAATATATATTCAACATTTTATAATTATCCAGCATTTCATAATTAGTAATAATATTAAATATATTAAACCTGCTTTCATAATTACTATGAAGATCATTAAATCAAGATAATTTAAAATTACACAAAATTTATAATAACAAAATATTATTATTGCATTTAAGTATAAAGGTTCACAATATATTATTCCAAAATATACTAAATTGTATGTGATAACTTAAAATGTCAAGCAAATGAAGTACTACAAGACTGATACAAGATAATTATTGTAAATTGTTCAGACACTAAACTACAATACTATATAAAAAAATAGCAACATATTTAATATGTCTTGTTAACTCCACTTAATCCTAAAATTTGATTTGGCGATAGAGCACCACTTCCAACATCCAATGCCCAAAATAAAGAAAACAAATTGTAAGTTATTCATGTTTTTAAAATAAATGAAGACAATGTATGCAAACCAGTATTGAAGTTATACATCAGTAGCAATATTACAATAAAAATTGACGTTATACATCATTATTGGAGGTATGTACCAAACCAGGTGTCATTGCAGCAAAATATTTGGAATGTTTGATCTATAAGTAATGTAAGTAAATAATATATGCATTTAGTTCTTCAGAATTACAAGTTTAGTTTGTATCTTGACTACCTTATCCTCAACATCTGGCGGCGAAGTTGTACTAGAGGATGCGTAATTTATATCACTTAACCTTGTTGTAGATCTCTTAAAAACAAGATTACATGAAGCTCTGTATGATAATTATAAGTATTGGGTGCATGTTAAACTAAGTGATTTGTTTCCATAATAAGTTGAGGTTTGAAATGATTAACATTATGTATGCCATACTAATTTTGATTCTTTCGGCATGTGATTGGAGAAATAGTTAAAAATAATTTGTGTAATCCTTTCTAGTGGTTGACTACATATAACCTTAACTAATGTCAATTATTCATCACTTCTTATGAGCTCACAAAAATCTCCAATTACTCATGTTGAAAAACTTTAGACCAGTTCAAATTCCTCATTTCAAGTTGATATAATATTCAGATGATGATAAAAATATTTCTTCTGCACTACTTTTTACATGGGTAAACAACTATGATCTACCATTCCATGTAAAGAGAATAGGTACCTACCAAGTTAAAACACTTAGGAGGGACAACATTGCGAAGTGAATGACAATTTGCAGACACCATAGTTGATGTTTCCAACACTCATTGATCTTTGCTTTGAGAATGTGGGGGAAACTAGCTTCTCCAACTCCACTAAACTGAAACAAAATTAATGTGAGGAAAACTAGAGTATGATAAACTGGTAATTACGTATCCATACAAAGAAAATCTGCTAGTTTACTTACATCTCATATTTACGATAGGCTTCAATTTTTTTGGCCAAGAAATCAAATGGCTATCGTTGGGCAGATTACTTACAGAACTACCTGAAAAATTTGGAGCAAAGATCATCACCTATAACTACAAGTATAAATAAAAAGCATTATAGCATAATTCGCAGAACACATGCATGATTCAAAATACACAATCTTTTTACAGTTTGACATTTTGCAGAATTAGAGATATATTGTTCAAAATATAAAAAATGAGCCAAACTAAAATGTAAATAAAAAAAATTAAAGAACAAAGAAAATGTCTGAATTGGACATCTCAAATTAAATATAAATTTCTAGAGTGCAACATTTGGATACAATTCGTGCAGTTTTGGAAGTACTACAGTACAGATGAAAAATATACAGGGAGGGGTTATGAGATTGGTAAACAGAACTAAACTCCAGATTTCTTTAATATAATAATTAGTTATAATGGAAAAACAGAACAATGGCATATTGAATGAGTTACTTTAATATAATAATTATTTATATTGGAGGAACAAAACATATAATATCTTAAATGTGCACCACCACATGATTGAAGAATCTAATCAAAAAGAGAAATATTATGAATAAAACTTTGCTCAATAGATTATTGATTAAACTAATGAAATGCTTTCCTCTTCAACCAAACATCCTGGGTTTGATCCTGTGGAATATGTGAAACAAAAAAGACTAAAGAAAAAGGGCCAAACATGTAAGCAGGTCATGCATATCAACATGCAAGGTTTCACTCAAATTGATCACTGTAGGGTCCACTGAATCCATCTCTCTACTGGAACATGCAACATCAACAAAAAAAAGTTGTCTTTTGTGTCATGTCCCTCCTTAAACACTTCAATCACAGACATGAATTTTAGAGCAAGCAAGACCATCATATACCACACAAGGAAGTGATATGATTAGTTTTACATAAACAATTAAATTCAAACACCAGCCTATACTATATTATTAATTAGATTGTCAGAAAAATATTACCTTTCCTTAAATTTTGCTTTCAACGGAAGTGGACTAGATACTAAAACTGAAAAACAAGAAACAAGACATGCTTACGCTATGATAATAGAAAAACGCTACGATAATAGAAAAAGAACATAATAAAGTAGGGGAAAAAATAGTAGAATATGAACTACGAAAGTCTAAAGGAAGAATAAAAACAGAGCACAGGATAAAACACATAGTACTATAGAGTATGAACCAAGAAAGAACATATTTTCAAACAGAGGTAACTTTTGTATGGATTTTTTAGATAAAAAATAGTTTTGTAAGCTTATATCACAGTAGCACCGGTATAGCACGTGGAAAACCACCATTGTAGCAGCATGGGCTGCTGTGCTCCAGTATCCCACACTATTCACTTTTATATTACACATGAACAAAATTAAATTGATTACCCATGAATGAAGATTTACACTTGCATTTATTTGAAAGCAATCTAAAATTTCCCACAAACAAGTTTCCAATAACGAACTTCCTACATATAAATTAATTCATAATAGATAATAAGTGCAACTTTGGTCGAGTAAAAGTGAAACAAAAATTTCACCGCTTAAAGCATCAACAATTTATAAGTAAGAAGAATAAAGCATACTAAGAAATGGTAGGTATTCAAGTCTGAGTCTAAGTCTCACATTGAGTAGAAATGAGAAATTTGACCAACATATAAAAAAAAAAATTTACAAATTTAATATCCTAAAGTTTTGAGTTGAAGGTGGTATCATTTTCTTATGTAAGTCTCGCTCATGTCTCATTCTTTTGGTTAGCGACCAACTCAGACAAGGGGAAGTCTACCAATGTAAACTCACTTTAGGAGGAGATTGTTAGATATCCAAGTGTAAGTCTAAGTGTTTGATAGATAATTAAAAAATAAAATTCACAAAACATGAAACTCAGAAATAACTTATATTTAAAGGGTTTGAGAGGTTGAGGAGAGTTTATGGTTGAAGAGAGTTTATTAAAAGGATTCTTGGAGAAAAATCTTAGAGAATTAATAGAAGTTGCCTTAAGTTTAAGGTGATATTTTTTGATTTTTGTAAGAACTAGGTTATGGTTGAATAAGGTATGGATAGGATATCCAAGAGTTTTCTTTATGATTTTGAGAGGTAAAAGATGAAAACTTAGAAAAAAACACATAAAAAAAATATAATAAATAAAATAGAACAAGACAAATAAAAATAATTAGAATAAAAACCTAAATTAATAATAAAAGATAATAAATATAATAATATTGTCATGCATCTTTAAAATAAAATTCTTCAACTACATTCTTCTTTCATTTTATAACAATCTTCAAGTTTTATAAACAAAATTTATTATTCAATTATTTAATAAAAAGTTCAATTGTAATAACCACATTTTAATCGACTACTTTCAATTCGTAACCATGTTATATTTTCTATTGTATGTTTTTAAATATTACAAATTTTTATTTTAGGTTTTAGTAATAAATAATTTCAATGTAATATATTTTCTCTTTCACTTATATGTTTCATTAAATTTTTTAATAACAATTTATAATAAAATTATATTATATCAAACATCATTAACAATAACAATTTATATTCAAAATTAATTAACACAACCCACTTAATATTCTTGTCTTATAAATTTTTATTTTTATTTTTCTCGTTATTTAAAAATCTAAAAATAAAATCATAACAAAAATTTCCTAATTATTTACTCAAATTCTACCTCTTAGAAAACCCCACTATTATTTAGTGTCAAAATCGAGCAATGACAATGGTATTCAGTTAGTCTGAAATCTAGGTCAGCATATCTAGCTGACTAAATAATCTTGACAAAGGTTTATTCATGTAATTTTGTTTATAACGAAGGTTCAATATTCTTGTCCTATTACCAGGGTTCGGTTCGTGTCCGTGTGATATAATAGTTACAGTGAAACAATGCTCAGTGGAAAGAGCAGAGAAGAACGTTAGAAGGCGAAACGGTGCGAGAAATGTACAAAACGAAGGTGCAAGAGCTTTGCCAGCGACGGTCGTGGCCCTTGCCCACCTACGACACCACCAGAGAAGGCCCCAATCACGATCCTCGCTTCACCGCCACCGTCACCGTTAACGGCGTCTCCTTCCAAACCCCTTCCTCCACGCGCACCACCAAAGGTGCCCAAAACGACGCCGCTATGCTCGCATTTCTCCACTTCTCCCCGCCGTCATCGTCACCGTCACCGTCGCCATCGCCATCGCCCTCGCCCTCGCCTCCCTCTTTTCGCCAACACTCTCTCTCCTTTTCCGCTCCCTCTTCTTTCCCTCAGCCTTCGCTTTGCAACTCGCCTTCTGGTACCCTTCCCTCCTTTTGCACGTGTTATTGTTCTGATTGTTCTGATTGTAGCACGTGCTGTTGTGTATTTTGCATTTGATGATGATTGCCCTGCATGCGATTTGTGCGGCAGTTTTCTCGTGGTGGAAATTGCATGTTCGGTAATGAAGTAGTTTTATTGATGGATAAAGGACTTGAGATGGTAAATCATGTTAAGTTTATTGTGTTGGGCTCTTGTTTGTGAGTGTACTTTCGTTATAGGGTATACGAGATTATTTCCTATTGCATGATTCTGAAAAATTTTATTATGGCTCTGATTCCCGTTACTGAATTAAAATTAGAGCTTTCTTAGTCGTCCTCGAGAAATGCATGCCGCTTCAGATTTTGTTTCTAGTGTTAAAATGCTGGAATGTTACCTTTTTTCGCACAAATGTTAGAATGAGTACCGGGAATAAAAGAATGTATAAATGTATGAACACCCTGTCATGTTTATATGTTAAAATTAGTGTGTAGATTAGGATGTTTTTTTGGAGGAAAATGCATGGATATGCTGTCATGAATTGCTGCTGTGTTGTTGCGAAGTTTGTTGTGAGATTTTGAATATTTGAAAGAGAATATTTGAATTGTAAACTGATAGTACTTTTTCTAATAGCATGTTTGGTATGTGGTTTTTACTATTAGGATGCGATGATGTGAATTTCTCTTGTTTTGGATGCCATGACATGTAATCTTTTATGTTTTGGGTGTGACGGCATGTGATTTTTTTTTTTTACTTTTTGGATGTGATAATGTTTTTTTACCATACGGAAGTGTTTTTATAAGCTAATAATTAATGTGCCCACATCTTAAATCCTTATTCAACAAGTTTTCAAACACACCTAAATTGTAGGTAATCTCTTAGCTAAGTTGTTTAGGGTTCGCATCCTGGTGATGCCACTTTAGTATGGAATAAACCATGTTGTTGGTAAGGGAATACCCACCTTATGTGTGCTCAAAATCTTTGACAGGTATTTGTAATTGTTTCTGACAATGAATGATGTTTACCAATACAAGTTACCAAAAATAGAACTGTAGGGACTACATTCATAATTCATGGTTTCTGTGAGACTACGATAAGGCTTTCAAAATTTTCAGAAGATTCATGCTAGTTTGCATTGGACCTACAGGTGCACCTGATGCCAGATCTGTTGTTGATGATGTACTTCACACAAATGGATTGTCGCAACTGAAATTGGAAGAAGTGTGCCAAACATCTCAAATCAGTAGCCCTCTAGCCCCTGTTAGAGATACAATAGCAGTGGAAGATCAAAAAAGTGATACGATTTCTCTGTCTTTTCTTTGTTGGATCAAATTGATATTTATTGGTTGTTATGGTTGTGTTTTAGTTAGTTCTTGTTTATTATGGTAAAATTCTTTCTTTTGTTAGAGAGAGAAAGTTCTTTTGGTGAGGGGTGTGCAGGGGAGACTGAATTTCTTTTAATATGATTCGAGTGATCTAAAATCAAACAGCTTTTCCTCTTACTGCTTGGTGGTTTCACAGAAAAGAAAGGAAAATATTTGTGGCTCTTGAAATTAGGAACAAAATATTCTGTATTTATTAGCAGTTTATAGGCGTGTAGATTCTAGAGGGGGACCTAATTACCCTTCAATTATGTATATTAATTACCTCTACCCTATATAAACTTTGGTATATTCAAAGACATAGTTTTAGCATCACTTTTAGCCTTTATTTCTCGCTCTCAACATGGAATCATAGTCATCTATAGAACGCCTCAAGTATTGTATATTTTGTCTACCAAACTCACGTTTCTTCTTTGTTCACGTAGAATCGTTGCTATTGGGGGGTGTAGGACCTATTTGAGCTACATTAAATGTTCCTCCCAAGTTTTGTTGTATATCAATGTGTTAGTAAAAAAACCAACACAAACTTTCTCAAGTAGGGACGTAAAATGATATTCATGGTACACTGGAATGTGGTCGATGCGTTTGTTATTTGAATGACATTTCCAGTGATTCATAATGCATGCGAATTTGGTGATAACTAGATCTTAAATCAATCTTTGAGGAAAAACTTGCTCCATGTAGTTCATCCGACAACTCCTCAATAACTGGTATAGAAAATTTATCATGGATTGTCACCTTATTTGGAGCCCTATAACCGACACAAAATCTCCAGCTACCATATTTCTTTTTGACCAAAATTATTGGGTTGGAACAGGGACTCTTGCTCGGTCTAATTATTCCCATTTTCAACATCTCTTCCACTTGTTTCTCAATTTCCTCTTTCAGCTGATGGAGATATTTGTAAGGTCTCACATCGATTGCATCCATTTCTTCTTTGATTGGAATCCTGTGGTCTACTTCCCTGTAAGGAGGTAGCTCTTTGGTTTCTTCAAATACCCCTTCACATTCCTTCAACACCCCCTCCAGTTCCACGGTTTGTTGCTTAGACAAATTTGTTCTCCTTTCTGTTATCATGGTAGGGTTAACCGCTTCAATTCTCCAGAAAATCGAGATGGTTGCAATCCTTTTCTCCTTCTTAAGGGCTTGGGGCCTTACCAAAGTTTTGGTCAAAGAGTGATCACCTTGGATTTTCACCAGTCTTCCCTGACTAGAAATTATCATAGTCAATGTCTGCCAATTCACCTTGACCTCACCCAAGGTGGCTAGCCAGGCTACCCCCAGACTAACATCCACCCCTCCAAGGTCAAACAAGTAAAAAGTCTCTTTGAATGTGTAATCAACCAACCTCACCTCTACTTTACAACATTCACTAGTTCCCTTCTTATGACCATCCCCCAATATAACACAGTATGAAGGTGTCGAATCCACATGCAATCCCTATCTCTGCACCAAGTTAGCCGAAATGAGTACTTTCTCATTTTCACCCTCCTTCATGGTTTGGGCCTGTGTCATTTTGCCTGCGGAGAATAATGACAAATCCATCCATTGGAACACCCACTCCATATACTCCATGCCCTCCTATGTATTCAATTTGTCCAACTCGTTTGTGCCCTGCTCCCCTATTTCCACAACATCTTCATCCTCTGCACAAATCATGACATGCATGTTTTTTTTTTTTGGGCAATGATGACGACAAGTATGTCCCTCCACAATGAAAACACCTTCCTTCCTCCCTTATTCTCACATATATGGGTATGGCAACATCCACGCACTTATGGGTCTTGAACCCTCTCCCGTTTTTACTCCTAAATGACTCTCTTTCAAGTTATTAATTGATTCCTTTCTTGCAGTATTGGACATGCTTGACACAGTTTGCTTGCTCACCCCTTTATAATTTTCAGCTCGTGCTGCCACTCCTGACCCTCCAGTATAACAAGAGTTTGAAGCCATGTTCCAATTTGCGCTGGTCCCCCTCTTCTCCTCATTCCCTGACTCCTCCAAATTCATGGCAATTTCCATAGCTCTCATCAAATCTTTGGGATCAAGGGGTCTGATTTGATTTCTTATCGCGAATTTTAAATCTAGCAAAGAAATATCCCAATAGTTGTTCTTCATCGTGTTAGGTGCTTGAGCTACAAGTGCCTCAAATTCTTGGATATAATCCTTCACTCTACCGTCTTGTTTCAATCTCGTGAATCTTTCAAATATTGAACTTTGTTCTTTTCCCCAAACCTTTTGAAGAACACCTTAGAAAATTCTTCCCAAGGAAGGTTGCTGGATTTCTGCCTCTAAAATTGGAACCAATGACTTGTGTTCTCCTCCATACATATGAATGTTAGCCTCAATCTGTCCTTGACAGAAACATTATGGACTTCAAAAGTTTCTCATCCCTTGTTATCCATCCTTGTAGGTCCACTCCCTCAAAGACTAGCAACTCTTTTGGATCACATCCTTGGCTCCTCACCTTCTTCTTCATTTGATTTATTACCATACACTGATCACACATCTTTCTTTCTTTTCTTCATCATTAACAGATCATTCCCCTCCTTCAAAACCCTTTATCACCCTTCTTGATGTCATGCAACAATTCTTTAACTTCCAAGAGCTTTCTTTCATAGCCGTTATCTCTACTTTCACTTTTACCATCATTCTTCCATGTTCGTTGGTCCATTTTTTCTAATGCAAGTGTTCCATTCCTTCACTCTCCTCCTTTGGATCCGGCAGGTTGGACCACTTGTTATATCTCTATTGAAGTTAGGATACAAGAACACACCACAATGATACACACATACAAAACTAAATTACTTCTAATATTAATCCAACTGCAAAAGTATGTACACGTACAAAGGAATCACTTCCTTTCACACAGGAAAACTCATGTCATAATTCTAAACTTCCAAAAAACTCCCCCACGCCACTTAGGATTGGTCTTTATATAGACCAACCTTAAGAACTATATAAAACACAAACCAAACAACCTTTTCCGTCTAGAACCCTTAACAACCACCAACCACCTTAATCTTTATTTTTATATTTTTTTCCTATAATAAACTTCTGTGCTTTGTCCCTCTCTTCGTCTTCCTTAACACATATTTCATCTTTTTGTTACATGCTTTCATGGCATTATTATTTCATTAATGATGTTGTAATTGTATTACTTGTAACTTTTTGACTTTCAATTTTTTCAGATATGTCACATTTGTACAAGAACCAGTTGCAAAGCTTTGTTCAAAAGAAAAATCTAGGTCCTCCAGCGTATTCTTTTGAGCGGAAGGGTCTTCCTCATGCCATGTGTTTCAAGAGCAAAGTCACTATTAATGGACATACCTATGAAAGTGACAAATTCTATTCTACATTGAAGGATGCTGAGCAAGCAGCCGCTGAAGCTGCTTTAATGTCATTATCACCTGGCGGAGATCAAGAGGCTAGTCTTAATCACTTGTAACTAATTAGATAACTATCCCTATAATATTCAACTTCTTAATGGCTTTCTGTTGGTGTTGCTGATTATATTCTTATGATTGTCTGAAAAATTTAGGCTCATGCTGGATTATACAAAAATCTTTTACAAGAATTGGCTCAACAGGAAGGATTTCGATTACCTATTTATAGCACAGATAAGAAGGGTGAAGCTCATATGCCAATATTTGTCTCACAAGTAGAGATAGAAGGGCGGGTTTTTACTGGGCAAGAAGCTAAATCCAAGAAGCAAGCAGAGATGAGTGCAGCCAAGGTAGCTTATATGGCTTTGAAAGAGCATGAAGGTATTCTTTTAATACTAGTGTTGTAGTTTGTCATTCTAACATATGTCTCTCAAGTTTAGGAATAATTTGTAAAATATATCATTTTTTGAGATTCATGAAATTTATATACACAGGAACTTGGTGATAATTTTAGGGCATAGGGAAAACTTTTTCTAGGTGACAAATCCCTGTGATTATTATTAGTTTTTAAATATACAATCAAAGTATTAATGGTAAGATACTGAAACTATATAAAATAAAAATACTACAAAACTAATAATTAAAACTTCCTAATAAGTATCAACAAAAGTGATAATTTTGACACTTTCTTTAGCTAGTGAATAAATGTTTTCCATTCCCAGCTTGGATATAATTCTTTATAAGATATTGCTATTGAGTCCCTCAATGATTATATTTGCAAGTTGATTCAGTGGATACATATGAGGTGCAAATGTATCAATCTCTATATATTTAGTTTTATCATTTTGTACCAGGTTGTGAGCTATAGTAATTGCAAATTGTCACAATATAACCTCATGTTTATTCCATCTTACTTCAAATCTTCTAATATGATCTTCAACAATAAAAGTTCATATATTTCTTTGGCTATTGCTCAAAATTCCCCTACAGCACTAGATCGGACTATAACACTATTTATTGCTCTTCCAATTTATTAAGTTTCCACCAAAGAAGGCTTAATATCTAGTAGTTGGCCAAAATAATGAAAAAATATTTGTTGGTTACTGTAATTACTTGTAAATCATGAGTAGTTAATCGTGCACTCATGGCAGTTAAATCATGTTTCAAATCTATTGTATGTTTCGCATGTCCATGATTTGAATGTACTAATCAATAGGAGCTATCAAACCACAATTTTTTAATTAGGAAATTGGGTCAGAATAAAGCTAGTTATACTTTTTGGATTACACTAACATCTTTCTTTTATTAATGTGTTTTGAATTTATGACTGTTATTGAGATTTAAGAGCATGGTATCTCCTCTCTATTCAGAAGTGCTTCTCATTGTGCTTTCTTATGTTTTTGTTCAGGCAAGTCAGATAAGAGTTCTTCATTTCCTTCAAATTACGAAGGGCAGGTTCTTGAGTTCTCGCCTGACCACTCTGAGTCAAATGTGGTATCTGGTCTAAAACACAATGCTAATCCAAATTCATCTGTGGACCTTGGATTAGTCACCTGGAATGAACATAGCAAAGACACATGTAAGCTGTTAGAGACCTTGTCATTTCGACCTCCTTACTCCTTTTTAAACAATTTTCTGGATCTCTTCTCAGGCCTATAGATTATCTATTATCTACTGTCAAGTATAATATCCTAATCCAGAGCACACAGCTATGAATTCCTTGGTAATTAATTCAGTTTAAAGATAGTCTAACTCCCTTCACATAAATTTTGGAAGATGACATGACACATAGAGTTATTACCGTGTGGAAGATGATCAATACATCATAAACCACTATGGAATCCATTGGTTTGCTATAAACCTGGTCTAGTGATTTTAGGCTGTAATACATCATAAACCACTATGGAATCCATTGGTTTGCTGTAAACCTGGTCTAGTGATTTTAGGCTGTAATCACATTAGACCAATTGATACTATAAGTCTGACCAAGTTTTTCCAATATGGTGCAAGTTTGATCTTTAGCTTGAAGAAGTTTGACAAAGTGTTAGATAGGATCCTATTTGGATGAATACTGTTAAACTTTCAACTTTAAATGTCATGTCTCCGAGATGACATATTTTTTCAATGTTGATAATCTAATGCATTGAGAAATTGATAATCTAATGCACACATCATACTGCAATTTCATCTTGAGATTCTGTTATTGTTACAGTGAAGAATATATCAACTTCATCTGGAAATACAAATGGCTGCATCGAAGTGTCTGCCTTGTCAAATGGTAGGTCTTCACCTTCTCTCCCTGACAGCACCAAAATAGTTTCTGACCTAAGTGACAAGTCTTCAACTGCAGTAGACACCAGCTCCTCATGCATGAGAAAGATTGTTGTTTACTCACGCAACACAAATGTGAAAATTGAAGATGGTGGTATTATATTGCCAATTAGTGATGACAATTGGGTTGCTTACTCGTATTCTCGTTGAGATATTATATTTTTTATTGACAAATGATGGAACTCTTCTGTCATATTTTTCATTTTCCTCAATGGATATGTGTACAAGGATTTGACTCCCTGTAAAATTTAAAGGATAAAAGGATAAAATGTGGAACAACGTAGTCATATTATTCCTTCAATCTTTAGAATTGTAAAGATTAATTCGTTCCCTTCACTTCCTCAATTATAAATTTTAATTCTTAATTTTTCTTTCAAGAGATATATGTTGCATATTATTTTTTGGATTAGTCCAATAATATCTCTTAATTATTTATTTTTTCTAGGGTCAGACATACTTTTACTCTACCAACATACAAAAGTTTGTTTTCCATCCTCCATTCTAAAACATTCAGTAACTTCTTGAAAGGAGTAATGATTACAAAATCATCATAAAATTGTGAATAATGATCACAAAATTTTGAAGGAATATTTTTCAATTTGTTTTTGTGAAAATCACAATAAAATTGTGAATTGCGATTGTGGAAGAAAGTTTACAACCACAAAATTCACATTTATTTATTTTCAATTTCACCTCCAACCTCATTACCCCTTTTTCTCTTTTATCGACCCTTACCTAGTACCATTTCATCCCTTTCAACTTTCAATGTTTTGTGAAAAAATGCCTATGTTGAATATCATAGTGAAAAAAGATTGTTTGAACATCTGGAGTATGAAATGCCTAAGTTTCATAATAAATATGTAGTTAATGAGTTGTGTTGTCACTAAGAAAATTTGGGGAAGCACGGTGTTTTTGGTTTTGGATAATATTTGACTTGGCTGAGAAGCTCTTGTGAATAAATAACATTTTGTTTATCATATTAATAAAATTCTATTATTTTAAAGATTGCATTTCCAAGATTTGACATTGAGAGAAAGGTGGTTCAAGTTAGTTTCAGTTAGATTTGTAATAAGTTTTGTGATGGTTGTTAAAAATATTTCTACTTTAAATTTATATTAAATTATATAAAAATAAAGTTATTTTCAAATAAAATTAATTTTTGGTTGTCTGGTTTTTTAGATAGGGTTGAATAAGAAGTGATAATAATCTTTGTGAGAGGGTCTAAAGAGGCCATGATGCTTGGGTAGTTTAGGAACATAAACTTATTCTTCGTAATTTAATTATAAGTTTCTTCGTCTTATAATTATAAATTAATGGAACAAATCTGGTTAAAGGTATAAACAATGTTTTACATGATGAAATACAAATTTTAATATAAAATTTAATATTTTATATTATTTTAATATAAAATAATAGCATTTTTTATGTGTCTATCATTTATATTATTTTAATATAAAATTGATTTTTTATATAAGTTATAAAGGTTTAAATGAAATATTTAAAGACTAGACTAAGGTCCAAGCAGGTAAAGCAACTGTTTTAGGTTTCAAGACCTCAAAAGTCTAAAAAAAATTAATACTCATATATTATTATAAAATAAAAATATATATTTAATTTTAAATTATACTAAAAAAATTAATTAAAATTTAAAATATTTTTACTGACTTTAAGTTTACATTGATACTATAAATATTCTAAATATTGAATGATTTTAAATTTATATTGATACAAAAATATTATTTAATAAATAATATTCTTGAAACTTTCTTATAATAAATTAATAATATTTAAAAAAAATTTGCACAGTTAAAGGATCTTACTTATCAAAACTTCCTAATTTTCTATCAAAACATCATTTCTTCATATGTCCTTTCATTTTCTAACTCTTTCACTTCTCCCTTCATTCTTCACTTATCTTATTCCTTCCTTCCTTTATCTCTTTGTTCTTCCATAATATCATTTCAATTTATTGCCAATCTCAAATTTTGTTTTATCATTCTATACTGTGCATTTATATATTGTCTTTATTTGGATACTTGTTTCTAATCTCAAATTTATTTCATCATTTTATACTATACTGTGCATTTATGTGTTGTTGTCTTTATTTTGATCAATATTAGGTAAACATAATATCAGATTGATGAATTGATCTCAATTTATTTTAAAAATTTCAATTAGTTAACTCTAGATCTCAATCAATTGTTTGACATTTGCAAGTGATTGAATATTGGAGTTAAGAATTCAGGGAGGGAGTAATTTCAATCCATTGGCTAGAAATTCAATTGATTAAATTGTCTTGATAAGTCTTGTTGTGTGAAATATAAATCAATTGTTTTAAGATTGAAATTGATTGATTTTCTGGCATGTTCCTACAAACTGCAGTTTAAGAGATCTTCTTAAAAACCTTCATTCAATCTAAACCATATTTCACAAAAAAAAAATTAATTCCACTCTCTTAAACTCAGCCTAAAGTGTTTTCAAAAGATTGTCCTCTATACAACACTTTAAGTGCAACAATGAAAATGTTAACATAAAGTCAAACATGATTCTAAAAAGGTGTTGAGACAAGGACAAACTACATCACACAAGCTACAAAGGTCTAATTTAATACACTTATAAAAAGAATTTTTTCCATTCATATATGAATAATGAAACAAACATATGAAGTGAGATATACACACATTGTAAGTGGTTTGTCATGTTTAAATAAGTGGTTTGTCATGTTTGAATAAGTGATTAACTGAGTATGACATCTGAATAAATAAGTACATGTCTAAGTGGTTTACTATATTTATATAAGTGGTTAACTAAGGATAATATCTGAATAAATAAGTACATGTCTAAGTGGTTTACCATATTCATATAAGTGATTTGTCATGTTTATATAAGTGGTTAACTGAGTATGACATCTGAATAAATAAGTACATGTCTAAGCGGTTTACCATGTTTATATAAGTGGTTAACTAAGGATAATATCTGAATAAATAAGTACATGTCTAAGTGGTTTACCATGTTTATATAAGTGATTTGTCATGTTTATATAAGTGGTTAACTGAGTATGACATCTGAATAAATAAGTACATGTCTAAGTGGTTTGCCATGTTTATATAAGTGGTTGACTAAGGATAACATCTGAATAAATAAATACATGTCTAGGTGGTTTACCATGTTAATATAAGTGGTTTGTCATGTTTATATAAGTAGTTAACTCAGTATGACATATGAATAAATAAGTACATGTATAAGTAGTTTGCCTGTTTAAATAAGTGGTTAATTAAGTATGACATTTGAATAAATAAGTACATGTTTAAGTGGTTTACCATATTCATATAAGTGGTTAACTGAAAATGACATCTGAAGAAATACGTCTAAGTGGTTTGTGGTTTACCATGTTTAAATAAGTGGTTTGTCATGAAAAACTCAATAGAAAATATGGTTAGCTCTGTTGGCCTAAGTGGTTAGTTTAATAATAGTTTCGCATACATGGGTTGTAATTTTACATCTGACGAAATTACCCTTCCGTATACAACAAAAGCAAATTCATTCTCTCTCTTTCGCTGGTAGGATCCATATGACACATAGGAGTGTTAAATAGGAGTTATGTAAACAGTGGTATCAAAGTATCATTTTCTTGATTTTTATTCATTGATAAGTATTCCATAGATGCAGTAAAAAGAATTAACTTCTTCGCATATTTAAATGTTCAAACGTTAACGCATATAGATTAAGGAATATTTAATTGAAGTAAAATTTTGTTATATTTAGATTAATGTATTCTTATTTAATATCTTTATCCTTGCTTTACTAATAATGATATATTAAATCAATATATTTTTAAAAAAATGGTAATTAGACATTGAAATTCTAAACCATGAAATAATTTGAAATAAAAAAAACAGAGCAAATTGTCAATAGATAAGAGAAGAAGATTATATAACTAATTTTGACATGATAGTTAGACACTAAAATATGTATTTGATGCATTAATATAATAGTTAAACACACCTACTTTCAAATTGTAAGTATATTAATGTAAGAAGAGTAAATGTTGTATCTTCATATAGAAAATTTTGTTAGTAAAGTGACAATTACATTATATTATATTACTGAAAGCAGAATCAGTATCTTAACTAAAGCTCGAGAAAACTCATACCAGAAAAAAGAATGTAGAGAAGCTGATATGTAGCATAAAAGTGCTTTTAAGATGGCAAGAAATTGCTTTCCTTCATAAAGATACAACTTTTTTTACACTCACATTATATAACTGTATACTATTCTCAGCAGGCACTTATACAAAGTTCTGTCAATTCATGTCCCCAACAAAAAAGTTGATCTGATTTACACTATTCTCAAAAGTTTTGCTGCTAAACAAGTTAAGATCATATGCAACAGGACCTTGTAGCCAAGGCAACTAGAAAGTCTCTGTAGTCCCCAGATGGAAGGCCTTCACATATAACATCAGCAAGTTCCTTATCATACTTTTCCTTGAAAACTCTTCTAATCTCATCTATGTCTACCTCAGCTCTGCTTACCAATGCTCTTGCAAAATTCTTTGTTTCCCCTTTGATGCTTGTGTACAGTTTCTGTCATTGTTAACCAAGTTGCAACTTATCATATAATCAGTTTCTTTCTAAACTAAATTTATTGATGAAGATTACCAACAACAACTCAAAAAAAAGAAGTGCATCCTATATCCTATTGCTAGTTGATTCTATGATGGAAAGACCATTGAAACAACCATTAATTTTAATCCCTAAACATACCATTTTAACTTCTTCTAATCCTTATGATTTAAGACAATAGAAAGTGAAGTTTGAAAATAATATATATGAGGATTGAAAGATATTAAAATCGTAGTATAGGAACTAAATGAATAACTAATAAATATAGAGATTAAAAAGGAAAAAGGCTTACTTTTGCATAATAGTGTGCTGGATTACAAATGCATTTCACAACCACCATTAGAGCTATACCAAATTGCCCATAATTCCCCCTATTGATAGACTGAAACATAGTGCACTGAAAACAGTAAATTTCAAAACTTTTCACATAATGACAATACATGGAATAGCATATTTTACCTTTGTGTAGTCATGACCATAAATGTGTTTATAGCTAAGAAATGTTTGCTTCAGTTGAGGAATGCTCCTCTTGCTCAAAATTTCCAATACAACAGCTTCATCTGCAGCTCCTAAGCATCCCTCTCCAGTTTCATAGAGCCTCCTTGCATCACTCTTGGATATGTGATGGTTCACATCTACTTGGTGAGCTTTGTGTGATGCAGCCAATGCCACAAGAATCTACAAAAGCAAAGAAATTTCTTCAACTTACAAATAACTGAAAATTCCCATAAATCAATTGAGTGATTCTGATTCACCTTCTGAAAAGGGTGTGGAGGGTCCAAATGGATAATATCTTGGTCCAACTGTCTCCTAAACATTCTCTGATAAGCCTGTGTGATGAGAAGAACATGACTTGATTTTCTACACACAAAAATCTCCACAAGAGCCTTGAAATCAGTCTCATCTTGTTGAAGAGACTCTCTAACCACAACAGCATCTCTGTCATGAGGGTCAAGCATCCACCAGGACAAGGCAGAAGAACAGTTCATGGAAGGACAAAACACATCTTCATCATACCTTTGAAGATGACTTATCAACTCTTCTCCATACATTGCCTTGAAGGTCTCTTTGAGTTTTTGTTTCTCAAGGAGGGTTAGGCAAGTGAGAGATGGGATAAGTTGACTCAAATCCCCCAAAGAATCATGAATTCTCTTGCACTCAAGTTCAAAGTTGTGGTTTGTCATTGTGAGAATGTTGTTAGCCATGTGAGCAAATGAAATGTATTTAAACAACAAGAACTACTTGAAGGGTAAGGCAAGAATCCTACTTTTAGTATTTGTGCATTCCATGGTAGAAAAATGGCATAGGGTGGACTCACACTCACACTCACTAATTGCTATAGGGTAGGGTTGAAATTAAAGTTCAAAAAGACAAAAGCAAGTGAAGTTTCTATGCATTGAGTTGATGGTGATGTGTAACGCAGGTTGTACTTGTATGTGCGTGCCATGTGAAGTTTGTTTAGTAGCTGAATTTGTCGTTGGTATATATCCAAGTAGACTGTGACTCCACCATAACACCTTTCACAACATCAACTAGCTTTAGAATTGCCATTGAAAATAGTTTAATATTCAACCAGAACTACCACTTGTTAAAAACTTGTGAAATGAAACTTTTTGATTGTGTGTTTATGGAAACATAAAATCATTAAATACGTTTGTGTTTGTTATGTAATGAATATATTTTCTGATGAAAATTATTTTTAACTTCTTATTATTTATTATCAGATCAATAAAAGAAAATCTATATAATTAAAAGTTGTCCTCTCCCCCATATTTAATTTGGAATTATAAATTTCTTTGAAGCAGTTATATATGAACAAAAAATAGCTACATTGTTATGAAGCTAGTCATCTCAATTTTTTTAAAAAATATGGGAATCTTCTTCGAGATAAATAATAGTTCTTTAATAATTCTTATACATATTTAAGAGTGGATCTCTTCTTTGTCCTTGTGCACTGAGAAAATGATTTTCTTCTTTTTAGTTAATCGTCTTGTTTGAGTTCTAATTAGTGGGTTTTAAAGATTATGTGAAAAAAAAAATAGTTGAATTGTACTTCATCAAATTTAAAACATTTTCTCAAATATTGTTTAGTTAGATATATTTAAATAATGTTTAATTTATCAAGGGATCAAATTGCAACTATTTGGTCAGATCTTATCAAACGTAACTTTAACAACTTGATCCCTTAAGTATTTTCTAGCTTATTTTAACAAAACATCAAGCAATATTTCTTGTTTTTGATGGATTATAATACTTGCAACTTAAAACTTTAACTGAAACACTATTAAATAAAGATGATTTTCAAATAAGTGCATTCAGAATAATTTATTCTTCCTTGATTAGAATAGAAGATAATAACATATAATGTAAAGAGAGTATGAAATAGAGAAATGTAGACAACAATTTATATTGGTACATCTATCACAATATACTACATCCAATTCTCAATGAACAAACTGAGTCTTATTTGACAAACTAATGTTGTGAAGTTCATTTCTAGTATTCTTTGGGCTCGGTAGTCACTCCTAGTTAATCCCTTTAGTATTCTTGACACAAGTCATTCCTGGTTTAAGTGAGTATTCATTCTGATCGTAGTCACTCCTAGTTGATCCCATTGAGTATTCTTAACACAAGTCACTCCTTAATCGACCAAGTATTTTACCAAGTCACTCTTAACTAAACTGAGTATTCTTTACCAAACTACTCTTAAGTAAATCGAGTATCACTAGTGCAAATTGTGTTATTGACAACCAAAAACGACGATGATTTCTTGGAGAATGTTGTCTATATTTAATCAGTAACTCTTTTGTAAATATAATGACCTATACGACGATGGTTAAATGGGAACCGTTGTCGTGAAACAGAACAACGACGATTAAGCTAGATGATATTACAAAACTTTGTAAACTTATCTTCGTAATTTTACCTTTAAATTTTGGATATTATGTTTTCAGTTTCTCATTTGTCTTACTTTATTTCTGGTTTCTTAGTATATTATTCGTTCTGGCTGGTTATAGAATATATATTGTATATAGTTTGATTGATTATTAGGCAAGGAAAAACATAAAATAAAATAAATTTAAATAAAATGTAAAAAGATGTGACAGTTCTTACTTTGTGTACATATGTTCAAGTAGTAAGGAGTTAGCTTAATTTGTGCATGTATCATATCATCTTGTGAGCGCTTTATCATACGTAAATGAAGACTACATAGTATTATATCGTCTGCCAAGAGAAATATTTATGTCTTGCATGATCTACAGTTTGAACAAAGTATTAGTCTTACAAATGATGCATGATTGTATTTAAGCACCATCAAAATCAGATGTTGTTGGATTTTTAAAATTTTGCAATAATGCCAATTGTTACCTCCACTGTATAGGAAAACTATATAGTATCTTGTCAATGTGATCAATAGGTATTATAATGTTTGCCTAATGAACGTAGTTCATTTGAAATGATTTGAAATTTTTTAACATGTTTTATATGTTTTCATATTTCCATATTAAATAACTCGCATTGCCAAGTAAATAGATTGAGTTTGTTCATTTTTACCTTAGTTGAACTCTTATCCACTACTGTTATGTCTCACTTTTTTTGGCAGTTAAAGGTATGATTTTTTCCTTTTTGTATTCTTCTTTAAGCAAAGACACTTGACTGCATTTCTAGATTGAGTTAAACATATATCTCTTTTTCTAATTATCATTCCATGTATTTCTTAGAAGAGTTTCTTTGTTGATGAATAAGGAAACGTAATCATCACTCTTCACTACGTTTATCATCTGACATAACTAAAAAGTTACATTTATCCTTTGCTTCTAGTAGTTTAATTTAACTTCCTCAAATATGAAATTGTCTTTCTTTCTTCATGTTATGTAGGATCTTTTTCATCTAATCCTTCAAAGATTAACTCTAAGAGGCTAATTATGATATCCACTAAACTAACTTTAAGTATCAAACTATAAATTGTAAAATTTAAATATGTTTCAACATTAAATTAATACAATACTTTTCAATCACAAAGTACAATAACAAAATTAATATATTTAGAAATAACCAACTCCACTAAGATTTTAGAATCATTGTGTGAAGTTATGCAAGTTTGGCATACGATTCTTGTATCACTAGATCTAGGCTAAATTACTTGTGGTGAATGTTAACAAATATAAAGAAGGGTAACTTCATGACCTTTAAAGTTATCAAATTTCTAATCTGTTTTCAACAAATTAGCTTAGAACAAATTGCCTTTTTGCTAAATTAACACACCACCTATGTTTGAAGGGGTTAAATACGAATTTTGAAAATTGAAGATGAAAAATCTAATTTAATCTATTGATAAAAATATTTAGAATGTTATTGTTAATGGATATCTCATTTGATAAATTTTATAATTGATATTGGTTTGATTTAACTAATGTTGAAAATCATTAGATACAATATAATTCTAAGATCAGGAACACTATTTACACTTAATCTTCATAGTTTTTGTATTTATCAATATGGAAGTTCCAACAAATGTGAGACACCTTGTTGACCAAGAATTCAATGTAGAAAGGAATAACATAAAAACAATTCTACAACAAGAAGAATCAAGTGAGGAAGATCTTGAAGATGGAAGTGGCAAGGAAAATTTATCCCACTTGGTTAAAAGGTTAGAAGAATTTTGGAAAACAATAATAAGAATAAAAACGTCACTCAAACAAAGTACTTTTATAAAAGATCTTCATTATTATCCTTATAATTTCACTTGTTTTGATTGTGGTGGTCACATACATATAAAGATTGAGTGTTTAAATACAAAAAAGAAATGATGTATTTAGTGACAAAAAAAACATAATCAAAAGAGGATGGATTACATGAGATGACAATAATACATCATCATCAAGTAGTTTTTCACTAGTGAAAAAAAGAGTAAACTTGTGTCTCATAGTTGATTATGAAACCTCTAAGTAATTTTGAATTTGAGGTTGATTCTAGGTATGCCCAACTTTATAAGCATTTAATGAGATGTATGATGAGAAAATAAGTTATATTCAAATAATGATTGGCTTGAGAAAAAAAGTGAGTGAATTACAAGAAGAATATTAAAAGTGATTTAAAGTTCTTTATGTAATGTGTTTTCTACTTCTCCATGTGCAATTTCCAAACGTAAAAATTAGAAGGCTTTTTTAAAGATAAAATTTTGGTTTTTGATAAAACCATTTCCAAAATTAGTAAAAGAAGAACTAATTTGGATGCACTCTTACTCTCCCAAAATGTGTTTGGATATAGTTGAACAGGCTATTAGCTTCTTTTTCAAAAAAAATAAGAAAAGTCCAACAAAACTTCTTTATATTTAGAAAACCTTCAAGCACGCCATTCATTACATGTCAACTTCCTGCACCCCATAATTTCTTACCAGCACCCCGTAATTTCTTACCTCCAACCCATCATTTTCCAAAAATCATAAAAATATCCTTTAAAAAAATAAATTTTGGAAAATATTTTTTGAAATATATTGTGAAAAGCCTTCTCTATAATACAAATTTTATAATTTTAAAAAATGTTTTTCAGAATGTATTTCTGAAAATTGTTTAATGAAATATAAAATTTGAATTGTGAAAAAAAGACTTTTTGAAATGTATCTGTGATGGGTGGGAGTCAAAATTGATGGGTTGTATTCTGAAAAATACATTTTAAAAAGTTTTCAAAAAAGTATTTTTGGGAAGCTAATAATAAGGGTATTTTTGTATTTTTGTATCTGTGATGGGTGGGAGTCAAAATTGATGGGTGCAGGCCTCGTTACATATTGTTTGAACAAAATTCGCACTCTGAAATGCGGAAAAGTTAGCATTCTTAATGGTAAGTTTGTTTGGAGAGCAAAAGAATATGAAAGGTAAATGCTACTCCTATAATATTATATGCCTAATCCAAAAAAAAATTGAATTTAAAAATGAAGAAGAAAATTCAAATTTTAAAAGCAAAATGAAATCTCAAAAACAATTCTCCCCATGGTAAAATAATATCTTTGATTCCCATGCTTAGTCATGTTTGTTTCCTTTGCCACTTAAGAGTACATGCATTCGTGCTTTCCTTGATCGTTCCCTTCTTCAAGTTGGCTCGATATTTTGAGGCTTAAATAAGGGTTGAAGTGCACATCTCAATGCTTCTCATTTGCTTCCTTCCATATCTCCTTAGCCAAAATGTTTACAAAATTTTGAACTCCAAATAAAGTCTAATTTCAACTTAATTACAATTACTTTTTACCACTAAAACTAAAAGAAAAAATAAATCCTAAATTTTACAATTTCAAGAAGAAAAAATAAAAAATAAAGAATTTTTTTTAGTGAGCAGTAATATTTTATCATGTTATCATGCTTTTAGTTATGTGGATTTATGGGTTTGTGTTTATTCTCTTCTTTCTTATCCATCTAGTGATTAACCAAGACATCATCTCCTTGTTCCTTATAAAGGAGATACATAAGTTAATTTCAAATAAAAATATAAATTTTATATATGTGAACTTTTAAAATTAAAAAATACAATAAACAATTTTCTTTAATTTTAAGAAACCTAGATTCATATCAAAGTATATCATTTTCTTTTATTGATAGAACATTTACAAATGTGATGAGCTTCTTTAAGAATTTCGGACTACTAAGGAATTCTCATTTGTGTTATTTATTAATCGAATGGACTCGGGATGGTATGGATTGAATTAATCCAAGTTCAAATAATTGGAATAGAATTAAATCTAAATCCATATTTTTTAAAAAATCAACTAGTTTGAAATTTCGTGGATTCAAATCTAAATAATTGGATTAGAATTAGATCTAAATTTATATATTTTTTAAATCCAAATCAATATTGTGAAAGAAAATAATTTATAATTTTATAAAATAGAATAGTATCAATTTTAGAATTGATATTGTTTTTCCAAAATCAGTTTTAAGAATAACTTTTAAAATGAAATTTTATTGCAATCTTCCAACTTTCAGAAATCTGCCCTTAATTAATAATTCTAAAAATAAGTTAACTATATACAATACGTAGTATTGTATATAATGTTTGGTACACCTCTTGAATGTGAACACACCTCACTTCTCAATAGAATATGATTTTTTTCTCGTATCAAATTCCATCTCCAAAGTAAAAGTTTATCCTACTTTCGTAGTTATGATAAAGGGAAAATTTATCCTAGGATCGTGGCTACAGTTAAGGATTGAACCTCACTTAAGTTCCTAGAGTAAATTACAAATAAAGCAAATATTCAAACCTTTGAGGTTAAGAATGATATACTTAAACAGAATGCCAAAAGATACTTTCAGCAAAACTAACACGGAGGAGAATAGTGTCTAGAAAAGACCCATTAAATCAAATGTTGTGAACAAGAAATAATGCCAATAGAGATCTACCAAAGTGCGATCTGCCCCTTCCATCATAGAAAATACAAAGTGAATTTGAACAGTCAGACCGTTGAATCATGGAATTACCTATCTTATGTGGATGAAGGAAGAAGCATGAGATTAAATTCTTCTTTCTCCTTCCTCTGTCCGAATAAGACTATATAATTCCAAATCCAACGGTAGGATTCTCTACCTTATTCCATTGAGATATATGTAGAGGGACACACTCTTAAAATAAATTGCAAATTTTTAATATTTCATAAGTCTTTGCAGATTTGCTACTTGTTTCAGCTTCTTAAACATGTACTCTATCGAGCACTTCCCTTCCATCTACATTGGGAATTTAAGAAACAGAATAAGGCACCTATTTAGTGTTTGAACTCGTGAAAATAGTCCAAGATTCTCCGCAAAATCATTAGTGCACACAGCTTCTTGGGGGATGGAGTGATGAACTTGCCTAACTAACATCTTTCTGAATGATAGCAAGAGAAGTTGTCAAAAAGAGCAAAAGTACAAATAACCAGAAGAGAAGTTCGATTCTGTCATTTTTCTTCAAATGGTTAGCTATATACTATTGAGGGGACTTCAGTGAGTTTAAAAATAAAGAGGTTGTTAGTGACATTTAAACAAATATCGAGGAGGCCAATATGATTTGTCCAAAGATTACGAGCAGAAAACTACACCTTTGCAAAGAGCATATGCATTAGCAATTTTAGAAGTTTCACAAAATAAATTGCACCTTCCAAAGGACAAGCACAAAAGGAGCAGAGACCATTTTGCATGGCACTGCGTTAGACAGTTAACACAGCAGCTCTTTCCATGATCCCCATCCAAGCCTGGATGACAACGAATGTTCCATCCATCCCAAATTGCAAACCCAGTAGTTAACAACCAAGGTTTTGCCTAATTGAACATATTGTCAACACTGCACCACATATTCTCCATCACAGAGTTAACAAAAGTTGCTACTAGTTGCTAGAATTCAAAGAGGCTACGGTACCAGGTGCATGAAAGAACCTCAGCAAGATCAAAGATATAACAAAACTCTCCATGAACAATTAATCAGGAACACAAACTTACTAAATCAGAGCAATACTGCATTTCGTGCACGGTAGTTTCTTAAACTTTTTATAAAGAAATGTTTTTTAATAACAAAATCACTTATCAGCTATTTTTACATATTGGCCAAACTTGTTTTAGAAAAGCAAAAGCAATCTTCCGCTTTATGTTTATTTGTAAAAACCCTTTTAAGCACAAACAAATAGACCCAGCGATAATGGTAAAGTTGCGTACTTTGGAGTTAGAGTGAACACCCACTTGATAAAAAAAGACTATATCATAGGCACAAAAAAAATAATCCACAAAAGGTATTATACAGAGAGTACCAAAAAGACCAATAAACGATACCTAACACAATGAACCCTACTTGCTTGATGACTGCAGGGCTTCAGATACCAACTTCATCTGCTCCCCAATCAGCAGAAAGCGATTCGCAAGCAGTTCCATCTCAGAATGTCGCAACACATTCCACCTTCTCTCCAATTCCTTCCTTTTGGATTCTCCAATCAAACTAAGTCCTTTCTTCATCTCATCCGCGTCCAGCTCTTGAAAACAAGAAATGTTGCGGTAAAGAAAACTCACGTCACCACCATCATGCTTTTCAGGCGCCGGCAACGCCAGCAGCGGCTCCGATGGCTGCGACGGCTCTTTGGCCTTGGCAGATTCCTTCTTGGGAGTCTTGTCGGCGGGCTTTCTAGTAAGCTTGGGCTTTTCCACCAGCCCGTTTGGCCATTCGCCCCAAATCTTCTTGGAGAGTTCAAACAGGGCCTTGTCGTGAGGTTTCAAGAAGCGAGGCTTCACCCCATTCTTCACTTTCCCCATGTGACTCAGGAACTTCTTCTTCATCCGTCGAGTCTTCTCCTTCAACTGCAAGCCGGAAAACTCCACGTGGAGTGACTTCTTGATGAAGTTGTGGAAAGCGTCGGGGTACTTGTAGGGATCTTGCCCTGTCTTTGAGATGAAGTCAGCCATGCCCTTGAGAATGCCCAGCTCGTCTTCCTGGCTCCAGATCCTCTGGAACAACTTCCCCTGCACGCCGGACTTCTTCCTGTCCTCCTCCGCCATGTCGTTGGCGAGGGAGGGAGAAGGAGCGTCGCTCGGTTTCTTCTTCGACCGTTTTGGCTCAGTGATGTGCGCCGGGCGCTTGGATCCCGGTTGGACCTGGGGTTGGGGCTGGTCCGAGGGCTTGGTTTTGGGTTGGGATTTGGCTCGGGTGGGTTCGGAGTCAGTTTCGGATTCGGATTCTGAGGAGGCGAGTTTGGGGTGGGCGTTGGAGGGAGGGTTTGCAGGAGCAGGGAGAGGGGAAGGTTGGTCCTCGTCTTCTTCTTGGGAAGAATCGTCTTCTTCTCCAGAGGAGGAAAGCTGTGGTGGTGGTGGTTTTGGTGTTGCTGATGTTTTTGGTGCTGATGATGATTTTGCTGCTGCATGCGGCTGAGAAGAATGCGGCGGGTGATCATCTTCCTCGGATTCGGAGGAGGAAGCAGATGGAGGATCTTCCACCGGGGGAGGAGGCTTCTTCCGCTTCTGTGGCATGGTCAGAAAATTGGGGAATTGGGGATTTAGGGTTTCCGGAAGTGAGAACTCCACACAGAAAAGTGGACTTGTTATTACACAGGGAAACAAGGCAGACAACACAAGACATATATATATAATTTAAATTACATTATGCTTTGTTTTTAATTAATTATTTATAAAAGTAATAAAATTATAAATATTTGAAAATTATATTATTTTAATATAATGAGATTGTGAATACATATATGCAAAAACATATGCATTGTTTGGCTAGTTAATAACAAAATTTATGTGAAGAACTCGGTTCTAAACATAAAATCAGTAACAGGGATAAATTTTTGTTATATTTAGAATTTTTATTGATGGAATTTGATTTCTTTGTATAGAAAAAATCAAACTACACTGAAAAAATATTAAATTACACTGTAATTTTTATGAATGTTTTATGTAAATAATTTTATATAAAAATATTTTTTTCCATCTAACTGCTAAAATATAATTCTAACATTTTTAATAATTGATGCATGTAAATTTACAAATATTTTAGTTTTACTATATTTTATGCTTTTAAATGAAATAAAATTAATAGGATATTTTAATCTTTTAAAATACTCCACTTATTAGTTATATACCACGGAAAAGTTTTGAAAATCCATTTGTAGTTTGCAAAAGTTCTATTTACTGGTTTTTTTTTTTTTTTTCTTTTTTTTTTTTTTTTTTTTTTTTTTTTTTTTTTTTTTTTTGTTTTTTTTTCTATTTTTTCTTATTGTTTATTTTGTCAGTTTTGTGATTTTTTTTAGGATTTTGTTTTATGCAAATGATTTGTTTTATGAGTTCGTAAGTATTTTTAGCTGAAACACTATATCTAAAAAATTATTTTAGAACTACATTAAGTTAAATTAAATAAGAATAAATTAATTAGTATTAATCTAGTTGAAAATATTGATAATATATATATATATATATATATATATATATATATTTTTATTTATTAGAAGATAAATTTTGTTTCTCTCACAAAATATATTTATTATTAATTACAAATATATAATGGATACGTTTGTTGTTTTATACGTAATTAAACTCTCATTTATATATCGCAATAATATAATATATATAATAAAAATTATAATTTAATTAAGTTTTAAGTATTTTATGAATTTAAATATTTTTAATTAAGTTTTAAAATTTCTCTTTATAATTGAAGTGACTGATATCTGATTTATTGTTATATCATTATATTGTATCATTATATTTTTAATGTTTTTACATAAAAAAATTTTATTTCAATGAGAGTTCAAAACCTGTATATTTTTTAGTTGAATTTTGTCATTAGCAAGTGATATGGTTGAAATGTGGATTATGTTTCGCTATCATTTAGACTATATGAGTAGTAATGTAATAATACAAACAATTGATTTTTCTTTGCACGTTGAAGTATGTATGAGTGTAACACAAATCTAAATAAGTACATGTAACAACTACACACGTAGATGGATGTTCAGTCAGTGTCACACCTGTAACATGGTTGACAAAATTCAACCACTTAACATGTCTAACGATCACAACACCTCCTTCAAATGACATGGGAAGTCAAGGAACCATCCACATTTGTTCAAATTGTACTACCAAATGCTCTAGCAAATGACGATCTAAACATGTATCAAGAAGAATGTATGTAGAGAATATGCATATTGTCTCGAACAACTTATTGGGATAATAGTTTTCATAAGGTCTCCAAATCACACCAGATGAGTAATATTATCTAACTACACCCGCATAATGTCAATATTGTATATATGTTGTCTTGTGACATATCGTCCTGCCCATAGGTCAACCTTTTGATAGTTGGGATTCATATCCGTCATTTTCATCATTGAAAAGTACTTATATTGAAAACTATTACAATTTCAACACAATATTATTCATATATTTAACTGAAAATAAATATAAACAAAGATATTATTTACTTGTAAAAGTATGACATAACCGCTTAATTGTTTTGTTAGGCAAAACATACATTCCCTAACTGGTCATACATATGGGTAAATGCAGCAGCTTCCCATAAGTATCCACCACATATGTACAATTGTTAAACCATTGCAAGTACGACACACTAATTAATATCCCACATTTGTCAACAAATATTGTGCATAAAAAAAGATGCAACAAATAAGCCCTCGTAATAGACTCTCATCTGTAGTGGATGCAACACTCCTCATACCTCCCGCAACCAACTATGCCTCACATGTGCACCACGATAATGTCTTATCTCTATCGTAGCATCATCTAAGTTCACCCTTAGTAGCTCGACCAACATTGTTGAAGTTGAAATCAAAATCAATATGTACAAAGTTGTCCCATAATGGGCATATGCAACAATATGGATACATAATCAAAAATGGTGAACATCTCACCAAGAAGGTGGAAAATGTTGGTGTCTCAAGTGTCAGCTTTCCACAAAGGCTAGATAAGTCCTTTATCAATAGTCTCTTAGCTGATGTTGCACAACGACAACAATTCGGAGTTATGCACCATAACCTTAATTTGACAACAAGAGGTCCCAAGTTTACTTATTTTGACCATAGAGACCAACTTGAGTTTCCCTCAATCCTAAAAAAATATATATTGGTGTTTCTAACTATAAATAATATCATGACCAAATATAATAATGTTATTAACTAAATTTTTTATTTCTTACCTCACCCTTCTACAACTTTAGAGCAACATGACCAACAAAGAACTTTAGGAAATCATTCATGCCCATTATGTCCTATTGGAGGTGTATCAATCACATCAACATCATTGTCATGAATAACTTGTTGACATCTCTTCTATAGACCGATGTCATATCGCCTTGAGATGCAACTAGATTGCACAATTGTGGATTGTGCAATCTAGAATGTATTAATATATTAGTTTGAATATATTTTTGTTTGAAACAACATTTTAGATTGTATAATCTGGAATGCATTTTAGATTGCACAATTCATAATGTATACAAATTTTGAAAATAAATTCTTGATTGTGCAATCTAGAAACTTCCTAGAGTACCCAATCCACAATAAATATTTGATGGAAGCATCCATAGGGGCAACAAATGACTTGAAAATTTATTGAAACTTTTCCTAAGTTTCTAGAAAAAAACTTAAAACTAGAGGTTCCTCTTATAAGGAAGGTTTCCTTGGAGAAGATCCTAGGAGAATACTTCCCTTTTTTGAGATTTTAAAGGAACTAGAAGACTGCATATAACAATTAAATCTCTATTTAATTTCAAAGTGATTTTGCAAGAGGTAAGGACTCTGCATATAGATGCCTAACTCCCTTCCACTCTTTGCTACAAAAGAAGTGGAGTAAATGCAAAACCAAGTTGCATAAAGAAGCAAATTCAAAGTACCAATGCTCTTCATGTAGCTAGCGCACAATTTGGCCATGTTCTCCTTAAAGTGAGACTTCTAGGTACTCTCATGTGTGTGGTCAATCATTGACTAGGGTTTTAACCATCCAACAAGGTCCAATTGAGACCTAATTGGAGGTCAACTTATACTTCTACAAAAATACAAATGAGACTAGTTAGACCTATACATTTAAATACAAGTCTACACCTATAAAATTTATCTACGAGACTAAGAAGAAGGAAGGAAATCCTATTATTTCTACCATTAAAATATAGAGTCTTCCACTATGAGGCATAATCTTTTTTTTCCCTCTTAGCTAAAGGTGTGGTGGCTAGATAGTTTCTAGCACATGCAACATCAGAAACAAAAATAAATTTAGAAAACCAACCTCTTCAAACGATGTTAGGAAATGGGGTTAAGGTGGTTACTAACAGTGCAAAATTATTTCGACAGAAGCTCTCACACATAAAATTCATGGAGGCGTAATAAAGGGATGTACACATTAGAGGGAAGAAGATGAAGTGAAGAGAAAAGAAAAGAAAAACTAGGTTTATTTTATAAATATGACTAAAGAAAATTTTATCATTTCACCGTGTAGTAGCTTAAAACTACGGAGATGTGGGAAGAAACAATCAACCAAAAAAATATAAACAAAAATTATAGATTTAAAAGCTTGCTAAAATAATTGAGACTTAATTGTCATAAATATTTATTGGAAGTATTCTAATGTTCAAATTAATAATAACTAAAAACTTAATAAAACCAAATATTTATAAGAATTCTTTTAACTTAATATTCAATTAAAAGAAACAATATTTAATATAATTTAATACTAAAACTCAAAAAGAAAAATATCAACAAATAACAAAATTATAAGTAAAATAAGTTGATGTATAAATGAACAAGTCTTATATTCTTATTAATCAAATACAACATAACCTTATTTTACTTGTAAGAAATTTGAGACGTACCAAATAAATGGAATAAGACCTTCTTTTACTTCAAAAGCATAATATAAATTTAGTACACTAGTTTCTCAAAATGAATTGATAACTTTTACTCCATACATTCTTGACAAAATTGTTCACTTTGATGTAATGGAGAATGACAGTGTATGTGATGATCTTGTCGTCTCTTACTTTGATGTAATGGAGAATGGCAGTGTATGTGGTGATCTTGTCGTCTCTTATTGAGAAAGCTTATTGAATTTACAATAGCGGTACTCACCAAAGGTTTTTGTTAAAAACTTGGGTGGGTTGTGATCATTAATGAGAGAAGGAATAGGTCCTATCATAGCCTCATGTGGAGGCACAACAAACACTGCCCATGACATGCGCATTCGTTCCTTGTTCACCAAGCTTCTATGTAAAACACTATTATATTTTCCGTTACTTAACACCTATCTCAAGATAAAAATAAAAGAAAAAAAAATAATATTAAGATAGTAGATTTAAATCTAATTTAACCTTACAAAATAGATTTCATAAGATTGAGTTTTCACTAATTTATACATTTTAATTTGATCATATATTTATTAAGTATGAGATATATAATTCACCTCCTATATTGAAAGATGAATGTTAATCTTAAAGGTATGTAGCATGAAAATAGAAGAAAATTTTATAATAGATAACACAATAAATCTAATTAATTTCAATTGAGATAAGTTTTTAATGATTCTGATATTATATTAAAATATTAAAATTTAAGTATAAACTTAATATAGTACTTGTGTAGTAAAATTTAAGTCTAATTTAATATCACACATATTGAAATAATAAAATTTAAATACGCAATATCATATCTTATTAAAATGGTAAAATTTAAATCTAACTAAATGACTAATGTAAAATGTGCACTTATTTGTATATTATAATCTAATCATACTTACAATTATTAAATCTTCACTAAATAAAAATTAAATAAAACATCTTTTATTTAAAATTAGAAATGCTATGAATGTTTTGAGACATTTATCGGACATACTTTTATAATATTATTGAAATGAACATATACCGCATGATCACCATGTCTTTTATTATCACTTTATAAAATATTGTTTTATCTGTTATTTAAAAAATTTAAATAATGTTTTCTCCATTATATCGAGAAAAGAAAAGTGAGAAACAGTAGTGATTGAATTATCAAAGTAATACATACATGGATGAATGATATATTAAAAAATGTCACACTAAAAACAAAGAACAAAAAAGACTGAGTTAAAATAGATGAAAATAAAATGAAAACTAAAAACATTTAATTAAAGAAAAACAAAAAAATGGAATAAATAAATAAATAATATAATCATACAATGAATCTCATATAAATTCTTAAATAAGTTTTTGATATCTCAAATATTTGCACATTAAAACTATAGTATCACCAAAACACTTGTTATTTGTAATACTTAATTTAGCTAAATTTCAATAATAATTTTTTCAGTATTTCATGTGAGTGTATAGCAACCCAATGAGGTTAAAAGTAGTCATATTCCTGTCACACTGAATTAATATATTATTAAAGGTTGAGATTAGAAATATTTTAGAAAATTAATTTTAAAATGTGACTTTGAAAACTTAATTGTTTTTTATTTCTAAATGCTACTTTTTCTCCATAACCAAAGTAGATCCATTGATTTTATCATCTATACCATTCACTGACCAAGACACCATAAACACTTTAGGGTTTTAAACCCTAACCCTAAACACCATAAATACTTTACCTCTAGTTGATCACCAACATGAACCAAGAGTGCACCTTGCAAGTAATTGACAGCAACCCAGTTATTGTCCTTCCAAACTTGAAGACCTGGAACTTCATTAGGGACAAGTAGGGTAAGGGCACTCATGTCAGTGTGAGGTTCAACACCCAAAGCCAAATGTGGTTGTGGACATGGTGGATACATATTTATCTTCATCTCTAGTTCTATGAGTTCACCTCCCAAGCTGGACTTCAAAGCCTTCCTCTCTAACCCTAACCCTTCAGATAGAAGCTCCAAAATCTTGTCTGTTACCCTTAACATCTCCTTGTTGTAATTTTCTGTCACTTCCCTATCACACACACATAATAGCTTAAGTAGTTACAAAAGGGTTATCAACTCAAATAGATACAATGTTCATGTTGACATGGTTTTCATAATTTCATCAATGTAGAATTTTAATCTCTTTAAAAATTTAATGATGTATTTCGTTTTCTAGTTTTTCAAAATCAAACAATTTTAATTCCATATTAATATATAATTGAATTACTAAAAAATGGTAATATATTTTCTGACAATAAATGCTTTTTTTTTCTTTTGCAATAAGAAACTCTTACCATAATGCCATTAAAGATATTAAATTACTTACCATTGTCAATATAAGTTATCACTGGCGTTTGTTTCTGAGATTGGATTTGTGAAGACGGATTAGAGGTAAGAAAAAATTAAAAGAAAGTAAGAAAATAAATAGAAAAGGAAACTAATTTTTTGTAAAACTCCACGATTTACGAGAAAAAAACGAATCTATAATCGTTTAATTATATTTGCACTTAATTATAGTTCTTTAATGTTTTATAATCTAAAAGATCAAATGATAAAATTGAGCGCCAAAAGTACATTTAAACATACATTTTATTAAGTAGCAATAATTTCCATCCATTTTTATGTAAATTTTTAAAAATATTATCTGCTATTATCTTATTGGATTCTTTAGAGATCATATTAGAGATAATTATCTTTTCAATTTTATGCACTCAATAAAAATAAACCATAGACCAATGTAATGAAAAATAATAGTTTGAATATTCCAATTAAAGATGATTTTTCTAGAACATATTTGTCAAATTAATATTTTGTATGGACATGGTGTTTACAAGTACCAACAACAAACCTCAATGCCTAAAACCTTTAACTTTTAACTTAATTTCTTTTCATTGTTTTTAAACTTGCTAATTGACTGCTTCTTGTGAATGACTCCCATTTAATATACATTATTGGTAACATTTTCATTATGCTATATTAACTGGAAAAATAAAAAAATATATATATATTTTTGCTTGTTTGATATGAAATTTAAGATCTTAAACTCATATTTTAAACATGCAAACAAAGAATGTATTTAAAATAACAATTCTCATGAATTCATGTTTAGTTTATTAATTCCACCTAAAACCAAATCTACAATAAATAATTTTCTTTTCGCAAACACCAATGCAAAACCAATAGCATAGATGATAGATATACCTGTAGGAAGAAGGGTGTTGGGGCCACATGTGATAGTTGACTTTAGAAGGAGGAGCCATGAGATGAAAAAAGTAATCAACCCACTCCACCTTTTCCTCAAGGTTTTTGGTCATTTTTGTGCCATAGCCATCAAACTTGCCATTGGAAGGGTCATTTGCATAAGCCTCTTTCTCTTCTTGAGGTAGGGCAAAAAACTCCTTACCAACCTCTTGCAAGTGTTGGATCAATGTTTGTGGTATGTTGTGGTGAGTTATTTGGAAAAATCCCCATTGAGAAGCAGCTTCAGCTATTTGCTTCACCAAAAGATGGTGTGGCTGAGATAGTGAGATGATGGGCACAGTGACACCTTCTAGGGCTTTGGTGTTCTCTGGCCTTTCATTGGCTGAACGGATGAACTGGGGTGGAAGCTCCTTCAGCTGGTTCAAAGCCAAGGTTTGTATTCTTTTCACTTCCATTAACAAGTCTTTTCAACATGCATGCACAATAATGGAAGCTATGAATAAATAAAGATGTATTCACTATGACTCAACCATTTTGTTGTGCCTAGAAATCAACAAAATCTAACAATAATTCTAACTTGGTAGCCTTACCAAGAACCAAATCTAAGAACCCTTCACTTTCCAGAATAATTTGATTTTTCTTTTTCTATATGTATACCATGTAAATAATGATCTTTGTATGAATAAATATGGTTTCTGCTTTGGAAGTTAGATGATGAAACTTAACTTATGTTTGAGTATATTTAAGAAATCAGTTTCTTTGAACTATCAATTACTCCTATGAATAAATTAAATGGTTATGTTTGAAGGATTTAACAAGAAACTGACAATATTTAATTATACAGTTATTTATTATTTACGTTTTAGTCTTATTTTTTTTAATAGAACGCAAATAATTTTTGAAGTTATCAAATATACAACTATAAGACACCTTGAATTCAAATTATATTTATACATCATTGAATAAATTTCGAAGAGATTATATTAAATACTATCAAAAAAATTTTGTGAAATTACATATATATTTCATTTTTATTTTTCCTATGTGTATTAATATGTTACATGAATCTAGTGTAAATGTGGTACCCGATATCGTGACGATGTCAACTTACTAAAATAAATAATTACCATTGTTATGAACTATCACCGTACATATGTTAACGTGTTTGTTAGTATTTAGATAACGCAGTGAATTATAGTTGTTTAATTATGAAAATCTATAGAAAAATTTAATTTTAAATTAAGCTATGTGAGTATATTTAAAGAATAAGAATTTTTAGTAATAATTTCTTTTATGAATTGTTCTGCTGATTCCTTTTAGAAATATCACTATACAATGCAAAAAGATATGATGCATGTTTTTTTACGATGAAACTTGTGTTCCTCATATCCAATTATAGTTTTATTATGAGGTCATTAGATTTTCTTAAGATTAAAAAACTCTATAGTAGATTCTAATTATAACTTTCCTCAAGAGAGTGTGTTTAGTTAAACCATCTATTGTCTTACTAGCATCTTCTACTTCAAAACATTTTCCAAGACTTTTAATATTTAAATTCACTTCATTCTTTAACTTTTTAAAGTGCGTGCTTTGTGTTTTAAGTCCCTGTCTTGGATTTTGTTTCTCTTTGCACAATTTTTTATTTTCATCCTTGAGTTTTAAATATTTTTTGATAAGATTATTTGATGTTTAGAACTTAGTTTTTAGAAGTTCAAGGCTCGTAGTAACATTTTTAAAATTCTTTTCAAGGCATTTAAAATCATTGATATTTTAGAAATATTGAAAATAATTTTATAATATGCTTGAATGATATAATGTATGTTAATAAATCTATTTAATCATCAAAACCATCATAAAGTTGATCAAACATTCATCACACCAATATGTGATTTTTTTTTTCTTTTTTATTCAAAAATCAAGATTTTCTCGTTTAGATATGAAATTTTTCTTTTTGAATAACTTTTTTTTATTTTGTTACAGGCACTCTTATCTAAAATGTTCTTATTTTTTTTAGTCACAGTAAATAACATTTTCTTTTGATTTGTTATTTTCTTTCAGGTTAAATCTTCTCCTTTTTTTTGAATCTTTTATGTTTTTTTGAGTATTTTCTTAAACTTGTATGTGATAAGGGAAAAATAATTATGTTTGGCTCAATAACATTTAATGAGTCATCTAAAATCTTTTTGTATTTCTATATGTTAAGAGTCTGGAATTTACCTTTGCTCTTTTGAGTATCTCGTTGAAACATTTTCATGGACTTTCAAAATTTTGATATGTTAAGAGTCAGTAATTTACCTTTGCTCTTTTGAGTATCTCGTTGAAACATTTTCATGGACTTTCAAAATTTTGATATGTTAAGAGTCAGCAATTTATCTTTGCTCTTTTGAGTATCTCGTTGAAACATTTTCATGGACTTTCAAAATTTTGATGAGCTCTAGGAAAGCTTGTCCAAGTTCGTAGACTCTTGTAGGGCTATTTCTTACATATCAATTCTTATGATTTTGTCAGTGAGATAATAGTTTTCAATATTTTCTCTAACTAATATAATTTTATTGATTATTATCTTAAATATGCAAAACATTGCTTGCATACTCTCAATTTCTTCCATGTTGAACAATTCATATTGGTGGGTTAGAAGGTTTAGTTTTACTTCTTTTTACTTCTTTCAATCATTTGTATGTGATGTCAAACATGACCTGTATTTATTTAACACACTTTAAGAATGTACTACAACATAGATTTGTTGCGAGATCTAACATTCACTTGATAGTGATACTTTTATTCTTTAGTCTAAAACTCTCTTGTTATTGATTGGTCTTTTTTATCTAGTAGAATATGATTTTCTTTCTATCACGTTTAACATATATGACACAAGAAAGCAAACATCCTCTAGTTCTAATACTCATACTTTATGTCTTTAAATATAAGCGAACAATTGCTTGCATGACCTTCAAACTCCATAAATCTTGTTACATGATCGTTCCTTGTTTCTTGTCAATAACTAACTCTAAAAGATTAGTTTTGATACCACTACAATAATAGACCAAGTTTAGAAAGGCGGTTGAATATAACAAGACTTCTTTTTTAAATTGATAAATTTTCTAATAAATACAAAAAAATAACACAACAATTTATATTGTTACCCACAACTCGTGGACTCATCTAATTCTCCTTTTAAGAAACTTCTTAAAAGGTTTACTCATCAAAATTTGATAATAAATACACAAATTATTCTTAGATTATCCTTTTTCAATTTTCTCTTAAGGAATTCAATTATTTTTAATTATTATTCTTAGGTATAAACACAAAAGATAAAGATAAAAAAAGAATAACTCTCAAATAAAGACTAAAATAAAAATTCTTTACACCTCAGTTACTTTACTTAATAATGAAAAGTTAACACTTCTCACAAAGAACATGTTAACTCGAGTTTAAATATCTATAAATGTTTTTTAATTCTTGACTTATTCTCTTTTATATGTATCATCTTTTTTCTTTATAACGTTATTTAACAATATGACTAAATAATAATATCTTTTTGCATTTGATAAAATAATCATTTACTCTTTATTTTATATAAACATGACATAGATTCAATTTTAGATACAATACTATAAATAGAATGTTAATTTCTTATATTGCAAGTTGTAAAAAGAGGAAATATGATAAAATATTTTGACAAAATATATTTCTTGATTTCATAAAATAAATATAACTTCGTGTTCCTTAAAATTAATTGATTCTTAATATAATTTTTTTGAACGTTCAAATAAATTGTTTCCATATTTATAAAATAAAGTTTTTCAAATAAATTGTTTCCATATTTATAAAATAAAGTTTTGAATGCCGAGTGCAGTGTTTAAATTTAAGTGTCTCGAATGCTATTTTTTTAAAGTGATTTTACGAACTGAAATTACATTATGAAAACATGTTAAATTTGCATAAAAGATTTAATATCTAAAACGCTAAACCCAATCTCGTGTATGAAACTCCTAGAAATTATTTTTTAACAAAAAAAATGAAAAAGTAAAAAAGGGTGGGCTTAGAGAAAAAGAATGACCTCGTTTGCTATATATGGCATAAATGAGTAAAGCTACAGAGCACCCATAGTTTTTCATGTAGGCACATATGGGATTCGTTAAAAGATTTAACCTTTTTTTCATATAAGAAAGTATTCTATAAAATCTAAAATACTTTTATATTACATAATTAAAAAAATATGAAAAAATAACTTTCAAACTATACAATTTGAATACTTTTCTCTATAAAAAAAATAACTTTTATATTAAATAATCTAAAAGTAAAAAAAAAAAAAATCAGATTACATGATTCAGAATAATTTTTATTTTTTAAATTACACAATGCAGAAATCAAAAGTAATTTTAGAACAATACAATCTAAATGTTAAAATTGACTTCCAAATTATGTCATTTAAATTTTTTTGTATAAAAATTATTACATTTAGATTGCACAAAATTAAAAAATAACCTAAAAATTAAAAAAAAAAAAAAAAAAAAAAAAATAACCAAAAAATTAAAAAAAAAAAAAAAAAAAAAAACTTTCAGTATAACCCAAAATTCAATCA